>OLQU01000746.1_pt1 | contig 25671 bp, 15 predicted proteins | sample 1672271 | NCBI WGS metagenome assembly OLQU01 (sample SAMEA3136666, study PRJEB25190) | human gut metagenome | biome: human gut; feature: human-associated habitat; material: faeces | place: Austria | collected 2013 | reverse complement strand
ACAAGGAAATAAACCCCCGCCTGGTCAACCGCTTTCTGGCCAAGCACCGCCGCCTGCGCATGCAGTGGACCCCGTATTTCAAACTGGTGATGATCGCCACGGGCATTCTGCTGGCTGGGGGCGCCCTGTCCATTTTTGCCGTTTCCGCCCCCCACACTTCCGAACCGCTGGGGCAGCACCTCTGGAGCTGCCTTTTTGACAGCGTCACGGCCCGCACGGCGGGATTCAATATCAGCGACTACAGCCGCTACCTGCCCGCGGCCAGCCTCATCATGTGCGGCCTGATGGTGGTGGGCGGCAGCCCCGGCGGCACGGCGGGCGGCATGAGAACCACCACCTGCGCCATTGCGGGCGCGGAAATCCTGCGCATCCTCCGCGGCCGGGACCACGTGGAATTCTTCCACCGCCGCATTGACCAGCGCACCGTGGCGCGGTGCGTGATCACGGTGGTGGTCTCCTGCGCCTGGATCGGCTGTTTCACCATTCTTATTTGCAGCCTGGAGCCCGCCATGAGCTCACTGGATATCTTCTTTGAAAACTGCAGCGCTTTTGCTACGGTAGGCGTGTCGCGGGGAATCACGCCCAATCTGAGCGACCCTTCCAAGTATCTTCTCATCATCAACATGCTCGCCGGCCGCGTGGGGCTTTTCGCCTTCCTCATCGCGCTGGCCGGCACCCCTACCCCGCGGCATTACCGCTATCCATCCGTCAAAATTCCGTTAACCTGAACATACCATCATGAGATATACCGTTATCGGCCTGGGCCAGTTTGGACAGGAGCTCTGCACGGAGCTTTCCGCCCGCAACATTGAAGTAGTGGCCGTCGCCTCCACGGATGAAGAACTGGAGCAGATCAAGGACCTGGTGACTTACGCCGTGGTGACGGATTATACCAATCCGGCCGCCCTGCGGGAACTGGAGCTGGACGACCAGTCCGCCGTGATCGTCGCCATCGGGGACAGCTTTGAAGAAAACCTCCTCGTCGTCACGCACCTCCAGAAAATGGGCGTGCGCTACATCTACGCCCGCGTGATGAGCCCGGTGCACGAGCACATTTTAAGCCAAATGAACGTGTACGCGCTCATCAACCTGTCGCGCGTGGCCTCCAAGCAGCTCGCCAGCCAGCTGGAATCCCCGGAATTCCTGCGCGTCTCCCCCATGGATGAGAACCACAGCATCGTGGAAATAGCCGTGCCGCGCATCTGGGTGGGCAAACGCCTCCGGGACGTGGGCCTGCGCACGGAGCACCATCTCAACCTGCTCACCATCCGCCGCGGAGAAGCCCAGACCCCGCAGGGGCGCCGGGAAATTCTTTCCATCCCGCGCATTCCCGTCATTGGCACCCCTTCCCCGGACCTCGTCTTTGAAGACCACGACATCCTGATCCTGTTCGGCAAGGAGACGAACCTGATTGAATTCGCCCAGTTGTCCAAGGGCCTGTAAACCCGGACCAGTCCCATTCCGGAAACCGGTCTTTCAGGACAGCTCTTCAAAAGCGGTCATCAAGCGCTTTTCAGAGATACGGCCCTTGACGGAGATAGCGGGGGCGAAGACGGCCAGGCGGTATTCTTCCAGCAGATAGCCGTACTGCGTCCAGCGCGGGTCGCCGTCATGTTCCGGCAGGGCCTGATGCCAGGGGAGGTACACGCGTTCAAAGAGGTCCAGGCGTTCCAGCTCCCTGGCCAGGGGCTGCTGGCCGATGCGCCTGATGCGTTCCGCGATGCCCTGCATGTACCGTTTCAGGTCCGGCAGATGCTCCGCTCCATGCGCCCACAGGAAACGGGGCCGGAGCAGCCAGTCAAGCTGGCGCCGGAGGTCAGCCGTGATGCGCTCCGTATGGCGCACGCCCTGCTGGGCGGCGGCAAAGTCCCTGGCGGCATGCTCCGTGGCCGCTACCAGCTCCCAAATGTCCGCCACGCTGTGGGCGGCGTCAAAGAGGTTCTGGCGCAGGCTCATTTCCGCAGCGGCGAATTGTTCCGCCGTGCGCGGGAGGGGGCGGCCCATGGCGATCTCCGCGGAGACGTCCACCAGGTCGTCCGCATTGGTGGACGGGTCCCTGCCCAGCATGTGCAGGGAAAGCTTCCCTTCCAGTTTCAGCGGGAATTTCTTGCGGAGGTGGTTGAGCTGGTCCGTCTGGCGCAGGCGCATGAAGCGCAGGCAGCCTCTCCGGTGGGCTTCTTCCGCGCGCAGTTCATCCTCAAAAACGCGGACACCTACAGACGGGCCTTCATCCACCAGGGCTACGTAACCCGGCCTTCCCGCCACGTCCACCGTGCGCTCCAAATCTCCGCAGGTCCATTCCTTCATTCCGGTTACGGATACGATGTCCGCCGCTGTTTCCCGGAACCGGCGGGAGAGCTTTTTGCCCAGCCGCGCATTCAGCTCCGCAACGTCCGTACCCATGGCAAGCTCTTCTCCTTCGTCGTCGCAGACCCAGATTTTCGTGACCAGCTCCGCCGGAATGCGGTTCATGTCAAAGAAGGAGGGAGCGCAGAAACGCCCGGTTTCCGCTTCCACGAATTCCGCCAGCTTCTGCGCCAGCGGCCCGTCCGGCTCCAGGCCATGCCGCAGCTCTGCAAAGTAGGCGGCCTTCTGGCTGATGGGCTGGAGAAAGACGCGCAAGTCCTTGGGAAGGGTGCGCAGCAGGCATTCCGCCCGCTGGGCCAAATGGCCCGGGACGCCCCATTCCGGCAGCCATTCCGGCACGTCCGGCAACTGGTCGATATGGACGCCCAGCGTCACGCCGTCATCTTCCGCGCCGGGGTCATTCTGGTAATACACGGCGTATTCCGCGCCGCCGCAGGAAATTTCATCCGGAAAGCCGTCCAGAAGGTCCCTGCCCCAGAAATCATACATGGCCTCCTGCGGCGGAACGTGCAGGGCTTCCGGGTTGTCTTTTTCCATGCTTCCGGCCCAGCGCAGAAAGGCCCTGGCCGTGCAGCAGTCCTGCGGAATGAGCCTGTCAAAGAATTCAAAAACGCCTTCCTCGCACCAGACCTGGTCCGGGCGGCGCAGCTTCAGTTCTATCTGCCGCACTTCCTCCCGGAGCGTTTCCAGATGCCTGATGCATCCGGGTTTCGTACGGAAGCCGCCGCCCAGCAGCCCTTCACGGATCATGATTTCCCGCGCATGGGCGGGATGAATGCGGCCATAGTGGACGCGCCTGTTGTCAATGATGCGCAGACCGCCGCACACCACGCGCTCCACGGCGTAAACCGCGCCCTGCTCCTTGTCCCACCGGGCTCCGGAATAGTGGGATTCACAGAGATGGGGAGCCACCTGTTCCACCCATTCCGGCTCCAGCCGGGCGGCGCGGCGCATCCACAGGCGCGTGGTGTCCACCAGCTCCACACCCATCACCCATTCGCTCCGCTTCTTGCGGCGGAACAGGCCGGAACCGGGAAAGATGCCGAAGGAGCGTCCCCCGGCGCCGCGGTATTCCCGGTTGTCCGCATCCCAGAGGCCGAACTGGCGCGGAACGCCCGCCAGGATGCTCCGGTGAATCATGGCGAAGGAAGCCTGCCGTTCCACTTCCGCCTCCAGGGGGGGGATCCTGCATTTCAAGGTCTCCTTCAGCAGCCGGGAAAGGTCTTCCCACAGGTTGAACCATTCCATCATGCGGTTGAAATTGAGGAAGTTTTTCCCGCACCATTTCCGGAGCTGGTTTTTGTGCCAGCGCCGGCCTTCCCGGAACTGCCACGCAGCCTTCCACAGTTTGAGCAGGGACAGGAAATCGCTGTCTTCATCCTTCCACTGCGCGTGGGCCTGGTCCGCCTTCTGCGCGGCATCCGCCGGACGTTCCCGGGGATCCATGATGCCCAGGCCGGCCACAATCACCAGCATCTCCGGCAGGGCCTGTTCATGCTGCGCTTCCAGCAGCATGCGGCCCAGCCGCGGGTCAATGGGCAGCCGCGCCAGCTTCCTGCCCACGGGCGTGAGCTGCCGGGCCTTGTCCAGGGCGCCGATTTCCCGCAGGGTGCGGTAGCCCTCCGTGACCAGCTTGGAGGAAGGAGGGTCCGGAAGGGGGAATTCCGGCATTTCCGGAAGACCCAGGTCCTTCATCCGGAGAAGAGCCCCGGCCAGCGCGCTGCGCCTGATTTCCGGGTCCGTGAAGTCCGGCCTGTCCTCCCAGTCCTCCTCACTGTACAGGCGGATGCAGACGCCCTCGCACACGCGGCCGCAGCGGCCAGCACGCTGGCGCGCGCTGGCCTTGGAGACGGGTTCTATCTGAAGCCGCTGCACCTGCCGCGCCGGACTGTAGCGGCTGACTCGCGCCAGGCCGGAGTCAATGACGTAAATGATGCCGGGAATGGTCAGGGACGTTTCCGCCACGTTGGTCGCCAGCACGATGCGGCGGCAGCCGCGTTCCGGATGAAAAATCCTTTGCTGGTCTCCAAGGCCCAGCCTGGCAAAGAGGGGGAGGATGCGCGTATTCCTCAAATTCCGGCCTTCCAGCTTTTCCGCCACTTCACGTATTTCACGCTCTCCGGGGAGGAAGACGAGCACGTCCCCGCGGTCGTCCAGGGTATCCAGCCAGTCCACGGCGCGCGCCACATGGGCGGGGAGCTCTTCATCATCACGCAGAGGAGGCAGGTAATGAAGGTCCACCGGATAGGTACGGCCTTCCACCTGGACGATGGGGGCGCCCCTGAAGAACTCGGAAAATCCTCCGGCATCCAGCGTAGCGGAGCTGATGACCAGCCGCAGATCCTTCCGCCTGTCCAGCAGAAGTTTCAGGTAGCCCAGCAGAAAGTCGATGTTGAGGCTGCGTTCATGGGCTTCATCCAGAATCAGGGTATGATACTGGCGCAGGTCCGGATCATGCTGCGTTTCTGCCAGCAGAATGCCGTCCGTCATGAACTTCAGGCGCGTGTCCGGCCCGGCTTTTTCCTCAAAGCGCACCTGGTAGCCCACCAGGCCGCCCAGTTCGCAATTCAGTTCTTCCGCCACACGGCGGGAAACGGAAGCCGCGGCCAGCCTTCTGGGCTGGGTGCACCCTACCGTGCCCCGCACCTCCCCGGCAAGCTCCATGGCCATTTTGGGAAGCTGGGTGGTCTTGCCGGACCCGGTTTCACCCACCACCACAATGACCTGATGCTCCCGCATCGCCGCCAGAATGTCGTCCCGGCGGCGGGAAATGGGGAGGTCCGGATAAGTGATGTTCATGATGGAGGGAGAAAAAAACCCTGCAAGAACGTCCTGCAGGGTTGATGGAAAAGCCGGAAAGGATTTCTTTACTGCCGGGGTTTGGGAAGGGCGATGCGGCCGCTCCGGGTCAGCATCTGCACGTCGTAATCCTCAATGAGAGACAGGAAGCGGTCAATCTTGTGCTCACCGCCCGTCACTTCAATGGTCAGGGCGTCCCGCGTGACGTCCACGATGCTGGCGCCCAGGATCTGGCAGAATTCAATGACTTCATGCCGCGAAGCGGAATCCACGCCGATGCGGGTCAATACCGTTTCCCGGTACACGTTGTCCGTGTTGCGGAAATCCACTACTTCCACCGTGTTGACGAGTTTTTCCAGATGCTTGATGATCTGGTCCAGAACATCCTCCTTTTCGCGTACGACGATGGTCATCCGTGAAAAGCGCGGGTCCTGGCTAGGGGCAACGTTCAACGAATGAATATTGTAGCCCCGTCCACTGAACAAACCGGCAATGCGGGCAAGCACGCCAAATTTGTTTTCAACAAGTACGGAGATAGTATGACGAGTCATAAGTTTAATTTCTTAAAGGTGATGCATTATAGGCGCTTTTGACTGCCAGTCAAGCCCGCGGCATAAGGATGCCGGAAAACGCTTCTCCGGATGCGGTCTTCCGCAGACGCCGCACAGGCGGAATTCAAAGCTCCCGCGGCATGATGGCGTTGCTCTTCGTCGCCGTGGGAATGCGGGGCAGCAGCGTCTTTTCGGAAACCGGGCGGGCATCCACTTTCACGTTGAACTGCTGCCCGTCACGGGAAACGGTCAGCAGGGCCGGCCCCTCCCTCAAAGCCCTGACCAGTGCATCCATAGTGCTGACGCTCTGATGATTCACGGCAAAGACCATGTCCCCGGCCTGGAGGATCTGCCCCACGGATTTCTTCGGATTCACCTGGATGACCAGCAATCCCCGCGCGCCGATGGACTGTTCCTCAGCGGTGAGTTCACGCAGGTGCATGCCCACTCCTTCCATAAAGTCCTCCCACGGAGAAGGAACGTTCTTTAAAATGCTGTCCCCCACTTTCAGGGTGACGTTCATTTTTTGTCCCTTGCGCCAGATTTTCAGCCGGAATTTGTCGCCGATGGAAAGATTTTCAATGTGGTCCTTCACATCCTTGTCGGTCTGGATGGGAACTTCATTGAAGCTCAGCATCACGTCTCCCGTCTGAAGGCCCGCCTGCTCCGCCGGGGAACCGGGCTTCACGATGTTGACTACTGCGCCGCCTGCTTCATGGTAGTCCAGGAAACTGCGGAGCGGGGGAGTATTGCGCACAATGTCCAGCCCCAGGTATCCTCTCATGGGGCGTCCATGCCTGCAAATCTGCTCAAAGCTGTGCACCACCAGATTGGAGGGAATGGCAAAGCCGATGCCAGCGTAGTTTTTCTCCACATTGGGAAGCACCGATTTGTTGATGCCGATGATTTCACCGCGGATGTTGATGAGAGGCCCTCCGGAATTGCCGGGAAAGATGCTGGCATCCGTCTGGATCAGGTCCAGGCCGGAATCCACCAGCTTGCGTTCACGGGCGCTGATGATGCCGCGGGAAACCGTCGTCCCCAGTCCATAGGGGTTGCCGCAGGCCAGGACGATCATGCCGGGTGCAATCTCGTCACTGTTGCCGAACGGAAGAGGCGTGAAGGCCATCGGGTTTTCCACCTGCAGCACGGCGATGTCCAGCTCCGGATCCACCCCAACCAGGCGCACGGAAACGCTTTTCCCGTTGCTCAGCGTGACGCGCAGCGCATGCTTGTTCTGAATGACATGGTAGGCGGTAATGATATGCCCCTCTTCCGTGACGATGACGCCGGAACCCAGGCCATGGACCGCCAGCCTTTTTTCAATCATGGATTCGCCGTCTTCGGAAGGCTGCGGCACGCTGGTCACGCCCGTGGTGTCTATGCTGACCAGCACCCGTTCCACCAGCCGGGCGACGCGTGAATATTCTTCATTGAGCTGGTGCAGGATGGGAACGTCCTCCTCCTTGAGTTCGGACTGCTGCGCCATCGTAAACACCTCAGACCGGAAGGAAACGTTTTTCTCCGTAACGCGGCTGTTCCACCTCCAATAGGCAACGGAGACGACGGTCATCATAACCGTCATCATGATGACAAGTAAAGCCCGTGTCCATATAGTCGATCTCATGGAAATGCCCTGCCGTAGTAACGATCAAACGGTTTGCGGCTTGATCACGAGGAGATGCCTGAAAAATGGACCTGGAAGACTCCAGCCGCTTTTTGACATTCCGGTTCTATTGATACTATTTAAGCCTATTCTCTTCAAATGAAAAAACTTTCAAATGACAAATACGTCTTTTAACGAGGCATATTTTATGATACCGTATGGGTACGGTTTTATGGGTACCAGCACTTTACAACAACAAGCCATTCACCTCGTTTTCGGTACGGACGAAGGAATGGTGCGTGAAAAGGCTTCCGGCATCTTTGCCGCCCTGACGGAAGGCACGAATGAATTTTCCCATGAAATCCTGGAAGCGGCCTGCGGCGATTCCGATGAAGCGGACCAGGTGACGCGCCAGGTCATGGAAGCCCTGCGCACGCTGCCGTTTTTTCCGGGCCGCAAGGTGGTCTGGATGAAGAACTGCAATTTTCTGGGGGATTCCGTCACGGGGCGTTCCTCCACCACGGAAGCGGCTCTGGACTCTCTCAGGCATCTGCTGGAAGCGGGGCTGGGACCGGACGTCCTGCTGCTCATCTCCGCCACCGAATTTGACAAGCGCCGTTCCTTTAACAAATTCCTGCTACAATCCGCCGCCGCGGAGGAACTGAACAAGCCGGACATCACCAAGGCCGGCTGGGAAGGCAGCCTGATGCCCCTTATCAACAAGGAGGCAGGCGCGCGGGGCATGAACTTCGATTCCGCCGCTCTGGAGTTATTCATTCACCGCGTCAGCGAATCCTCCCGCCAGATTATTTCCGAAATTGAAAAACTGGATCTTTATCTGGGCGCGGACAGGCGCACCGTGATGCCGGAGGATGTGGAGCGCATGGTTCCGCTGACGCGCACGGGCGTTATTTTTGAAATTTCACGTGCTCTGGAAAACAAGAAGAGCGATGCGGCCATCTCCCTGATTGACTTTCAACTGGAACGCGGTGAAAACGCCGTCACGATCATGCGCGCAGCGTTCATCCCCACGCTGAGAAATCTGCTGGCCGCCAGGCTTTTATGTGATGCGTTCAATCTGAAGCCCACCAACTTCAAGGAATTTACGGCCCGCATCTCCTCCCTGCCCTCCTATGCCGCGGCACTGATTCCCCTGAAAAAAGACGGCACTCCCAATGCGTACCCGCTTTTCCTGGCGGCGCAGAACGCTTCCAAATTCAAGACGGAACGGTTGAAGCAGACTTTAAAGGAATGCATGAAGGCGGACAAGGCCCTGGTATCTTCTTCGCTTGATCCGCGGCTGATTCTGCACCGTCTTGCCATTTGCTCCGCATCCTGATGAATTCCTCTCCTTCCTCCGCCTCCTCCCTGTTCGACGTCCTCGTCGTCGGCGCCGGGCACGCAGGCATTGAAGCGGCGTTGGCCGCCTCCCGCCTGGGGTGCTCCGTCGCCGTTCTGACCCACAACCTGGATACCATCGGGCAAATGTCCTGCAACCCGGCCATCGGGGGGCTTGCCAAAGGCCACATTGTCCGGGAAATAGACGCCCTGGGAGGGGCCATGGGACTGAATACGGATGCCACCGCCATCCAGTTCCGGATGCTGAACGCCTCCAAGGGGCCCAGCGTGCGCGCACCCCGCGCCCAATGCGACAAAACGGCCTACCGCGCACGAATGAAAATGGTTCTGGAAACCGCCCCGGGCATACGCCTGTTCCAGGGTGACGTGGTCAAACTGCTCGTCAACGGGGAGCAGCAGGTGACGGGAGCCGTCACTTCCCTGGACTACACCATCTGCGCGCGCAGCGTGGTCATCTGCTCCGGAACATTCATGCAGGGGCTGCTGCACGTGGGCCTTCAGCACATAACGGGAGGCCGCATGGGCTGCGCTCCTTCCAGCCTTTCCACCGACCTCGCCGCGCTTGGCTTTCAAGTGGAACGGCTTAAAACGGGCACTTCCCCGCGCGTCAATGGAAGATCCATTGACTTTTCCGTTTGTGAAATGCAGCCCGGAGACGCGCCGGAGGCTCTGTTCAGTTACCGTTCCCGCGACGTACTGAAACGTGCTTCCGAACCTTTCTGCACCCTGAACACATGGGGAGACGAAGACTTCCGCATGAAGCAAATGCCGTGCTGGATTACCTACACCAATCAGACCACCCACGACATTATCCGGGACAATTTAAAATTCAGCCCTCTCTATAGCGGCATCATTGAGGGCATAGGCCCCCGGTACTGTCCTTCCATTGAAGACAAAATCGTGCGCTTTGCGGAAAAAACCAGCCACCAGGTTTTCCTGGAGCCGGAAGGCCGCAGTACGGAGGAATTCTACCTCAATGGCGTTTCCACCTCCCTGCCCTACTCCGCGCAATGCGATTTCATCCACACCATCCCCGGCCTGGAAAACGCCCAACTGATTCGTCCGGGGTATGCGGTGGAATATGATTTCTGCCCTCCCACGCAGCTGCACCCTACTCTGGAAACCAAGCTGGTGGAAAACCTGTACTTTGCAGGACAAATCAACGGCACCTCCGGCTATGAAGAAGCCGCCGCGCAAGGTCTGATGGCAGGAACAAACGCCGCTCTGAAAACTCTGGGCAAGCCCTCCCTGGTGCTGCGCCGCGACCAGGCCTACATCGGCGTCATGATAGACGACCTTGTCACCAAGGGAACGGACGAACCGTACCGCATGTTCACCAGCCGGGCGGAATTCCGGCTGCTGCTGCGCCAGGACAACGCGGACCTGCGCCTGGCCCCCCTGGCTTTTGAAACGGGCCTCATCACCCGCGAAACGTTCAGGAAAACGGAAGACAGGCAAAACGCCATTGAGGAAGGAATAGCAAAAGCAGCTTTGCTTAAACATGAAGGCGTTTCCCTTTCCACCTGGCTCAAGAGGCCAGGCAATGACTGGACCCTGCTGCCTGAAGAACTGAAAAAAATGTTCCACGTGGAACATTTGGATGCCATTGCCACGGATATCCAGTACGAAGGCCACATTGAAAGACAGAAAAAACAGGCGGAAAAAATCACCCGGATGGAAAGTAAAATCATTCCTGCCGACATTGATTACGAACGCGTTCACGCCCTGAAAAAAGAAGCGGTCATCAAGCTGGGCAGCATACGTCCTGCCACTATCGGGCAGGCTTCCCGCATTCCGGGCATTACTCCGGCGGACATTGCCCTGCTGCTTGTTCATTTGCAAAAGCGCGGCAGGCAGCAGGCATGAAAGCCTGCGCCGTTTTCATGCCGGGGCTTTAAATTTGAATACGGCCCGGCTCCTGAATGCTGAAAACTTGCATGCACGGTAAAAGCCTCATGCTCTCCCTATGACCCGTTTTCCACTCCCTGCAGGCTCCGGTTTATAAACGAGGGGGAGGTCTTTTTCCTGAATATTTTCCCCTGTATGACCGATACGCTTCCGGCTCGGTTCATGCCATCCGGCTTGTCTTAAAAAAGGGACACGAACAGAGAGGATGCACAATGATGAGAAAAACCGCCGAATGGCAGGCTCATCGGTAATTAAAGATGCTTTCCCGGTTTAAAAACATCCGGAAGGCGAATGAATAATTGGCTGTGCCCGTTACCGGTAGCTTACGTCGCCCCGGATGCACACATCGCTTCCAAAGATGCTCACAACCGGCTGCTCAAGAAAGGCTTCACGTTCCAGGAATGAACCGCCCGTCACGCCGTCTGCGCCGCCGCCCGTTATGATGGGCGCGTAAAATCCCACCCATTCATCCACCAGGCCGGCTTTCAGGAATTCCCGGACCAGGCAGCCTCCCGCTTCCAGCAGGACAGTCCCTGTTTTTCTTTCATTATACAGATTTTTTAATAATTCCAAATAACTTGAAACGTTCTCTACAATCAGGGTCCGGTCACGGAATTCATCCGTCAGGCAAACGGAATCCGCAGGAATGGATGCGGCGTTGTGAGTCAGGATAATGCGCCAGGGCTGTTCCTTAAGGGAAGAAACGGGACGGTCCGGTTTTCTGATGGTCAGGGACGGATTGTCCAGGCGCATGGTATTTCCTCCGGTAAGAATCGCATCGCACTCAGCCCGCAGGGTATGTACGAAAGACCTGGATTTTTCATTCGTCAGCCACTGGGACCGTTCCGGACTGCGTGAAATGCGGCCGTCCAGGGACATGGCGCTCTTTGCGATCACCCATGGGCGCCCCTCCAGCATGTTCAGCCTGAATCCCCGGATTAAATGATCGCATTCCTTTTCCAGAATTCCGCGGGTGACCTGGATGCCTGCTCTCCCAAGAATATCAGCCGCGGCGCCGCGGTGTCTGGGATTGGGGTCTTGAGAGCCATAAACCACCCGTTTGAAATGGTGTTCCAGAATGGCTTCCGTACAGGGTGGCGTTTTTCCGGTGGTGCTGCACGGTTCCAGAGTAACGTACAGAGTGGAATCCGCAAACAGGGCCGCGTTGCCTCTGGCCGTTCCATCGGCAATAGCCTTCCTTTCCGCATGGGGCAGGCCGGCTTTTTCATGAAAACCGGAGCCGATCACCTGGTTTTCATGCACGATGACCGCTCCCACGCAGGGATTAGGGCTTGTCAGCCCGACCCCTTTTTCGGCCAGTTTTACGGCCACGTTCATCCAGCGCGTATCCTGGTCCTCCGTGTTCATGCCGACCTTGTAGCACGAATGCGCGAGAAAGGACAATCACGTTGTGTGATTGAAGAATATTAGATTTAACAATATTAAATTCCTTCTTCTTCTACCCTGTGCCCAGTGTGAACAACGTTTTTACCGCCTGGGAATGAATGGATTGAAACCATCCGACAGTGTGAATAAATTCGGTTCATAAAAATGTGGATAACATCTGAATAACTTATTCACACCATACTCACAGTTAATTGACTTATCCTTTCACAGGGTTATTGGCAAGTGGAACCGTGAAACGGAGCCGCACGTTCCGTCTTGCGGAAGCGCCGGAAGAAAGCATACCATTCCTCCATGAGGGTTGCCAGATTGATTTACATTCCGGAAAGGGACCATACCTTTCCCGCAACGAGCCCTGAGAGGCCCTTCCGCGGCTTTTCCGTGGCCGGGGTGAGCGTAGCCGCCTATTGTGCCTCCCGGCTCCGGGAAGCGGGCTTTGAGGCGGTTTTTAATCCGGAAGCCGCCGTTACGGAAAGTGCGGCGGAAGTGGTAGAGGTGTCCATGCATGATTTTTCCCCGGAAGCTGCCGCATGGCTTGCTTCCTGCGGGACAGGGGAAGTACGGAATGAAGAAGGGCGGCTGCTGGCCCGGAAAGGGCCGGGGAACGGACTGTCACGTGTTTTTTCCGGGCGGGAGGCGGCTGTGGAGCGCCTCGTCTATCCCTGGGACCTGCTGGACTGGCAGAAGAGAGTGATGGAGGGAATGGAGGGAGACGATTTTTCCGGGCGGCCGGGCGTTTACGTCCTGGGCAGTCTCCGTGTGGGAAAGGGCACCGTGGTGATGCCCGGCGTGGTGGTTGAGGGCTCCGCATGGGTGGGGGACGGCTGCCGCCTTGGGCCCAACTGCCATTTGAGGGGATATGTGTCCATGGGAAACGGCTGTGTAGCGGGGCAGGGGGTGGAACTGAAGAACTGCATCATCGGAGACGGGACGTTTATTCCCCATCTGAGCTATGCGGGTGATTCCATCATTGGCAGCGACGTCAATTTCGGGGCTGGAACGGTGTGTTCCAATTTCCGCCATGACGGCGGGGAGCACAGGATGATGGCGGCCGGAAGGCTGGAAATTACCGGAAGGAACAAGCTGGGAGCCGTCATTGGGGATCATGTGCGCCTGGGCTCCAATACCGTTGTTTTGCCGGGCAGGGTGGTTCCGCCCGGCGCCTGGACCATGCCGGGGGAAACATTCACGGGAACATGAATTCCGGGACGGAAGTGCCGGAATACGGAAAAGGCCGCATGCGGGGGAACCCTTCCCGGCATGCGGCCTCTTGCTGGATAACGGCAAATGCTTAGCAGCTCCGGCGGCGGCGCATCAGCAGGGCGGCCAGGCCCAGCAGCCCCAGGGAAGCAGTGGCCGCTTCCGGAACAGGAAGCACAACGCCGTCGTAAAATTTGATGTTGTTGACATCTATGGTTCCGTTCATGGGACGGGTGTTTCCAAAGGAAGCTCCAAATTGGGAGCCTGTCAGGGCAGGGGAGGACGGATTCCAGCCGGTGATCGTACCTGCCAGGGCGCCGTTGACGTACACGGAGAGAGTCTGGGAGGAAAGATCGGAAACGATGCTCAGATTGTTCCAGTTGTCCTGCTGGAGGTCCGTCCAGGTCAGGCCTGTATTGATGTTTCCGCCGGATTGGCCTCCAAATCCCTTGTTGTAAAAATAAAGTTCCCCGGAGGCATTGAATTCAAGTACCATGCTGTTGGATTCTCCGGAAACCGTTCCATTGGAATACAGGCTGAAAACGTCTTTCCAGGCGTTGTTGGTGGAACTCAGGTTTTTCAGGTCGAAGCTGACGGTGAAACTGCCTGAAATTCCCGCTATGCCAGAGTTGTAGGGCGTGCCTCCGCCGGAGCCGCTGCCGAAAGTGGCATAATCGTTGCCGGTTGTATAATTGAATGAACCGTTCCAGCCGGGAGCAGCTATTTGCGTTCCTTCCGTGGTCCACTCCCAGGAATAAATGGGAGAAGCCGCATGGGCCATGCCTCCCGCAACCAGTAAAGACAAAATAATGAATGAACGTTTCACAGAAATTCTGAAAGTCTTTGTTGTTTAAAATCGCCGAAGCTTGGCTGAAAAGTAGCGGATTTCGAATCCGGATGCCGTTCTTTTTCCTCTGGAAAGCGGCAAATTCATTGAACATATACACGATCCGGAAGAAGCACTGTTTATGTTTCCTTTCATGCTTTTATTTTTCCGTGATCTTTCTTTTTGTTAACCGGCTTGTTCTTAAAAAAATAATTTGACCCCGGATTCGAAATCCGCGTGCGCGTCAACCGGGAATTGTTCGTCGGAGAACGGACTTTTAAGAATACTTAAATAATTTGAAAAACCGTTTCATGCAAGATATGCCCGGAGAAATAGCATATTACTACATATGGTATGCTTTTAAAAAAATACTGCCAAATATTAGGGTTTGACGGAGAAATGGCTTGAATCACAGGAGGCACTTGTGAGAGGATGCGAGGCAGATAAAAGCACAGACACATGAAGTTTACCATTTCCAAGCAAGTATTTCTCGACGGTCTGAGACAGGTTGCCAGCGTGGTGTCTTCCAAGACGACGCTGCCCATTCTTTCCAACGTCAAGATTGAAGCTGAAAACGGCCAGGTACGTTTTACGGCTACGGATCTTGACGTATGCATCACCGGCGTAGTTCCCGCGAACGTGCTGCGCGAGGGCACCGTGACTCTTCCCGCCAAAAAGCTGGTGAGCATCATCAGCGAGCTTCCTGAAGCCGAAGTCCAGGTGGACGTCAACCAGCGCAACCAGGCGACTGTGGAATGCGGCCGCTCCCAGTTCAAGCTGAATGGCCTTCCGGCGGACGAATTCCCCGAACTGCCGTCCTTTGAACAGGCGACCGTGTACCAGGTGGACCAGAATTTGCTGCGCGACTGCATCCGCCGCACGGAATACGCCATCTCTACGGATACGACCCGCTACGTGCTGAACGGCATTTCCCTTTCCTTCCGCAACGGCAAGATGACTCTGGTGGCTACGGACGGCCGCCGCCTGGCCCTGGCGGAAACCGCCCTGGAATTCCCGGAAGAACAGCAACTGGACGCCATTCTGCCCACCAAGGCCGTTGGTGAACTCCGCCGCCTTCTGGATGAAGTGGGGACCGTCACCGTACGGTTCACCCGCAACCAGGCCGCTTTTGAAATCAATGATACGCTGCTGATCAGCAAGCTGATTGACGGCAATTACCCGAACTACCGCCAGGTAATCCCGACGGACTGCAAGGAAAGCATTGAACTGCCCTGCGGGGAACTGCTGGAAACGGTGCGCCGCGTGTCCCTCCTTTCCGTGGACAAAAGCACGAACATCAAGCTGAACTTCCGTGAAAACGAACTCGAAGTGGCTTCCAGCGCGGAAGGCGTGGGTGAAGCTCATGAATCCATGACGATCACTTATGCCGGAAGGCCGCTTTCCATTTCCTTCAACCCGGATTTCTTCATGGCTCCCCTGAAGACGATGGCCGGGGATACGATCATTACGTTGAACCTCATTGATGAAATGAGCCCGGGCGTATTGAAGATAGGTGATGAGTTCCTGTACGTGCTCATGCCAATGAGATCTCCCAACTGATTTTGATGGTACAAAATCATTCATACGAGAACAGGCGCCGTGCTGTCACGGCGCCTGTTTTTTATTGATTGAAAATGAAAGTGATGACTGGGTTATTCACATGAATGTTCTACGTGGAACATTTTTCATTTTCCACCGTCGGCAATAAACCGGACGGTGATTTCCGGGGGAGGGATAAAAAACAGGCGTGCCGGCATGGCACCGGAAAAAACGCGTATAAACACCTTCCGGCGCCGGGAACGTGCGGTTCAGGCGCAAGGGAAGGCACGGAGTGCCGCAGCGGGTCTAAGGAGGCTCCGCCGCGTCATTCGCTCAACAACCCCGGATCGGCGAACAAATCCGGAGCAAGATGGAAAGGATAGGAACCGGAGGCTTGCAGAATGGCTTCCCGTACGGGAGGCAGGGAACCGAAGCAGGAGGATTCCACATCCAGAATACGGCCGTCTTTCAGTTCAATCATCAGTCCGGGTTCAGATTCATGATCGGGCGTACATCCTATGCGCTCAATCAGTTCCCATGGAATTTCCTTGCGTGAAATGCTGTTGCCCCAGGAGATGGAGGAGGAAGTGATTGTGAGAAAATAAGGTCTCCCCAGAATGACGGGAAGCCACAGGAACAAGAGAAGAGCGCCGAGGAGAAAGCTCCACCATCCGGACCCGAAGAATGCCCAGGCCAGGCCGCACCCCAGGGTGCCGAGGAGTCTCCCTCCCAGCCGGTAGCTGCGGTAGGAATAATAAGTGTTCATGAGTTGCGAAGTCAATGAAGCGTCAGGCCGGCCAGGGAACGCGAAGCCCCCAGCCGTACTCTGTACGATACTCCTTCATTCCTGCAAAGACAAGATGATAAGTCAGGAAATCCAGTCCAGCATGTCCGGCGGCAGGGAACCGCGGGAGCGGATCAGGGAAAGGAAAGCTTCCTCCATTTCCGGAGGCGGCGGAAAAATGCCCGGCATGGCGCGGCCTGCGGCAAGCTCCACGGAGCCCAGGTTATGGAGCGCCAGGGGAGGGTCTATGTAGCACATTTGCGTAGGGTCCGGCAGAATGAAATTAAGGGGGCGGCCTCCGTTCAGCAGGCGGTTCTTCGGGATCTCCGGCCCCCATTCGTCCTCCACGCCCATATTGGCCAGCAGAACGCCGGAGGAGCGGGTCACAGCGGGGTCAATCACTCCTGACAGGGCATGCCGCCGCCCTGTGGCCGTGACGGCGCAGAAGGCATGCCTGACTGCATTGGTGAGAGCTTCTCCATCCGTTGCGCGCACGAATGAGGCGGAGGACAGAGGGAGAGGTTTTTCCTCCACATCCGCCACGATAACGTTCAAGCCCCGCCTGAGCGCGTGCAGAACGATTCCGCGGCCCACTTTTCCGTACCCGATGACTACCAAGGTCCGTCCCGGGCCACTCTCAATTCCCAGCGCTTCCAGCGCGCGGAAAAAGCTTTCCCCGGTTCCCAGGCAGGTTTCTATCTGCTTGATTTTTCCGGCGTCCACCATCCACACGGGCTGTGTGCAGCGCGTATAATGCTGCGCTCCGGACCGGGTCAGTTCCACATACCCGCAGCGGCTGGGAACATGGCTGAGCGCCCCGGCGCAGTCCATCACCACATCATAGGGTCCGTCCGCCCGTTCCGCCTCCACCACGGGTATTCCATACCTGCCCAGCAGCGCGACCGTTTCCGGATCGTGGGGCATCACCGGAGAGACTGCTGCCGTCAACTCCGCTCCCGCCGCCAGCAGGGCGGCGTATTTGGCGCAGGTATTCCGGAATACGGGGGAGGCGTCAATCACACGGCATCCCTCCAACGGGCGGCTTTCCGCCCACGTTTCACACTGGTGCAGAAGCACGGGAAATTCTTCCTGCCGGTAGAAGGGGGACAAATCTTCCAGAATGCGCGCCGGAGATACAGGCATGGCAAAAATTGTAAGGGTTCTACGGATGGAGGGCAATCTTTCTCCTCTCGTTTTCATAGAAAAACTTCGGAAAAGATGTATTTTTTGTTTAAGGGTTTTCAGAAGTTGCGGCAAATTCGAAAAGACAAACTACTGAATCATCAACCATTCTTTCTCCATGAGAGAGACATTTTTTACAGGAATTTGACTGGCGCCAAGCAGGAATGACATCCTATTGTGGATTTTTTCTAACAAATAGATAATATTGATGTCTGTAAAAGGAAGGCGCTGATTATAAAAATTATTATATTATATTTTGATGGAAAAAAATCGTTATGTTTCATAGGCAAACAAAAATTTGCAAATAACCTTTATTGACACTGGCTCTGGATCATGCTACTGGGAAAATGATCATGGAGGATTGCTCTCCTCTAATTTCATCATCAATCCCAGTTCTTTAATGCCTTATGAATACTCCAACTACTTCTTCTGCCGGCACCCCTTCTTCCATCCCCGCTTACCGCAAATGGTACTTTGGCTCTACGGCCAAACCCATGCCGCGTGGCATGCGCGCCTCTCCGGAGCCCGATCCGCTACCGTTCGAGGAAATCCACGAACACGATGAAATTACCGTGGGACCGCCCAGTACGTCGGCGGATGGACACAGTGCTCACGGTTACTTTACCATTCCGGAAGGAGCGGACGGAAAAAAGCTCTACGGCACCTGTTCGCTCTTCCTGGGGGTGGACGACTGGGGCAGCCTGGAAGTGAAGGACTCCAGCGGCAGCGTGGTGGCGCAGGTGGACCTGAAGAAAGACTCGCAGACGGCAGGCAAGCAGGGCGGCCATAAATACCACACGGGGACCGGCGGGGCGCAGCTGCCCTCCGGCTCCTACATTTGGGAAGTCAACCAGACCAACATCGACTACAAGCCTGAAAAAGACAACGTCTCCATCTGCAACTACAGCATCGACGTCGTGCCGACGGAGCCGGGAGGCAAGGAGGAGCCCGAGAAATGCCCGTGCGAGGGAGACACGTGTGATAACAGCGGTGGAACGCCGCCTTCCCCGTCGCTGGTCCGGTCGGGCTCCGCGGTGGGGAATAGCACGCTGGGAAACTATTCCTCCGCAGGGTGCAGTGTGAGTGCGGAAAGCACGGCCACGCTGATGTACTGGTCCTGCAACTTCGGAATGTTCCGGGGACTGGGAGGGATTCCTGCGGGCCTTGTGGAACTGAGGGCTGAGGAAACTGTCTCCGGCCTGGAAAGCCCATCCTCACTGGCCTACAACCATCCGTTGAACAGCCGTCTGGACGTGCCCCAAGGGGGAATTGTACCCGGAGTGCGGTTTAATCTGGTGCAGGGAGACCGGGTGATTGCCATGCGCTGCTATATGAACGGGTCCGTGCTGCCCGTTGGCGTGGACACGTCGGGCGGAGGACGGGCAACGCTGGACACGGTGGAAGGACAATCCTGCCTCCGCTGGATCGTGGAAGACGGCAGCCAATACCTCTTCTCGGCGGAAACAGGAATGCTCCTCTCCTACACCACCACCGACAAGCAGGTCATCTCCAACGCGTCATCCTACCTGGACGTCAAGCATGCCGAAGACGGCTCGCTGAAGCAAATCTGGAACCTGTGGGACGGCCTGCTCAACGTGGAAAACGTCACGGCCACGGGCTACACCATCGCGCTCTACACCCCCGGCCAAATCACCGGAACGGACGAACAGGGATTTTATACCGTTATGGGTGCTCCCTTCAAAACATTTGTCCTCTCCCTGTCTACGGACGGCCAATTCACCGTCACGGAGCAGACGCCTGCCAGGCAGCCCCATACCGTCACCTGGTGGAAAAACGGCCTGGCATGGAACATGCGGAGGGGAACGGGGGAAGACGCCGTCACGACCATTCGCACGCGCACGGAGCTGGAACCGGAAGGCTCGGTCTGGCAGCTGGTGACGGAAATCTCCAAAGGAGGTATCGTGGCAGAGCGCACCTGTTCCATCTACCAGACCACGGACGTAGGCGACCTGCTGTTGACGATGGTGGAAGGTTATCAAAGCCCGGAAGCGCAAACCACGCAATACGCCTACGACCAGTGCGGACGGCTCAAGACGGAAACTGCCCCGGACGGCAGCCAAATTCATTACGCGTATGACCTCTACGGACGCCTGCTCTCCCGCGACGAACCGTGGGCGGAAAGCGGAAGGCGCATCACGCGCTACACCTATGCCTATTCGGGAGAAGCCGACTTCAACGACGAACCTGCCACGGAAACGGTAGACCTGCTTCCGCTGGAAGGACACGTCAAGACGCTGACCACCATTGCCTACAAGTACACGACGGCCAATCACGTCAAAAGGACGGAAAAGAGGGTCACGGGGTTAGGTGTGACGGGAACGCGCCTGACGGCCACGGAACAATGGCTGGCCGGCGCGCCCGACGTCTATGCCCGCGGACGCACCCGGATGACCCGGGACCTCACCGGCGTGCAAACCTGGCACGACTACGCGGCCACGACGGAGCACGGCGCCCTCTACACGGAAACGGTGGAAACGCGCGTCAACGGGGAAACCGTGCCGGGACAGAGCACGCGCACCACGACCTGGATCACGGCGGAAGGGCAGCGCGTCAGGGAAGAAAGCTACGCCCTGCTCACCGGCGGGGAATGGGCGCTCACGGACAGCGCCTCCTATGAATTTGACACGCAGAACCGTTGGGTGAAGCGGACGGCGGGCAATGGCCGAATAACGGAGCGCGAGCTGATGTGCGACGGGCGCCTGTTGTGGGACATTGATGAAAATGGTGTAAGAATGGACTATGCCTACGACACGGCGCGCCAACTGGTAGAAACGACCCGCTCCGCCGTAATGGACGGGGAAACCGTCATCACGCCGGAAACCATCACCACCTACACCCTGGATGCGGCGGGGCGCATCCTCTCTACGCGTCGGGATACGGGGGCCATGACGACCAGCGAAAGCTCGGAGTACGACTTGCTGGGGAGGATAACTTCCTCTACGGACGTCCTGGGCCGGGTCACCGCCTACGCCTACAGCCAGGACGGCTTGACGACGACGCAGACCACTCCCTCCGGAGCCACGTTCATCACGCGCAACGCCCCGGACGGAACGATTATGGAACAGGCTGGCACGGGGCAGCGGCATTTGGTATATTCCCTTGACTTGGTCAATGACGGTATCCGGACCTTCACGAAAGCCATCTGTGGTGAGACGGAAATCGAGCTGCAAAGAATGATCGTCAACGGCGTCGGCGAAACCCTGCGCACGGGCCGGCCCAACACCATCGGGGGAGTCATTTACACGAGGAACACCTATAACGCCAAGGGACAGCTGACCAAGGAACAGACAGATGCGGAAACCGCAGCTACGACGATGGCGCCGACCCTGTGGGAATACGACGACTTCGGCAATAAGGTCAAGGAAACCTGGAAGCTTGCCGATCCGACCACCGTGTCCAACTCGCGCATCACCACGTGGAGCTACGGCGTGGAACAGGCGCAGGACGGCGTCTACCGCGTCGTCACGGCGACCAGGAACAACGGCCAAGGGACTACCTATGGCGAAACGCAGAAGACGCTGGTTTCCTCCCTCTCGTCCACGCTGGAAAGCAAAACGATCTCCATCTATCCCAGAGGAAATATATCCACACAGTGGAGCGAATACGGAACAGGCGCCCTGCGGACGCAAAAAAGCAGCATCCCCACTTCCAATGTCACGGCCACCGCGACGGTCATCGACGACTTTACTACCACGCAGACGGACCACGCGGGCATTACTTCCACGCAGACCCGAGCCTATGCGGAAACAGGCATCATCTACACCAACACCGACGGCCGGGGCAACACAACCACGACGCGCACCGACATCGCGGGGCGTACCGTCTCGGTGACGGACGCGGCGGGCAACACGGCTTCTACCGCCTACGATCCCTGGTTTGACCAGCCTTCCGCCGTCACCAACGCCCTCGGGAACACGGCCTGCTACGGCTACGACCTCCGGGGCCGAAAGACCGCCGAATGGGGTACGGCCATCCAGCCCCTGCTCTTCGGCTACGACGAAGCCGACAGAATGGTCAGCCTTACCACCTTCCGGGAGGACGCGGGCGACATCACCACCGACCCCACGGGACGCACGGACGGAGACGTCACCACCTGGAGCTATGATGAAGCCACAGGCCTCGTCACCCGCAAAACCTACGCGGACGGAACGCATGAGGACACCGCCTACAATGCCCTGAACCTCAGATCCACGCTCACAGACGCGCGGGGGGTGGTCACCACCTGGGGCTACAATCTGAAGAAAGGGGTCAACACCTCCGTCTCCTACAGCGACTCCACGCCCGGCATCCAGTACGCCTACAACTGCCTCAACCAGCTGACCCAGGTGACGGACGCCTCAGGCTCTCGCACCATCACTTACACCCCCTACAACGAACCGGACACCGATAGCATCACCATAGGAGGCGCCTCCTGCCAGCTCCAGGAAAACTACGATGCCTACGGCCGGTCCTCCGGCTATACCCTGAAACAGGGAACCGACGTCCTCCAGGAAGCAAGCCAGGGCTATGAAGCCAACGGGAGGCTTGCCGGCGCCGGAATCATGCACGAGGGAACGGAGCAAAGCTTCGCCTACGGCTACCTGGCGGGAAGCAGCCTGCTCTCCAGCCTCGCGATGCCCAACGGCATCGTCCGGGAACTTGCCTATGAAGAACACCGTGACCTGGCAGTGGCCATAAGCTGCCGTCTGGGGGAAACCGCGCTGGTCTCCCGCAGCCAGAGCTACGACGCATTGGGACGCCCAGTCACCCGCACCCAGCAGCGGGGAACCGAAGCAACTCGTACTGACAGCTTCAACTACAACGGCAGAAACGAACTCACCGGGGCTACTCTGGGAACAGAACCCTACGGTTACAGCTACGACAACATCGGCAACCGCAAGACGGCGCGGGAACTGGCCGAGGAACTCACCTACGCGGCCAACGAGCTTAACCAGTACACCAGCATCGAAGAAAAAACGGAGGCGCCTTTCGTGCCGACGTACGACGCCTCGGGCAACCAGACCCTCATCAAAACCTCGACGGGCATTTGGACAGTAGTCTACAACGCGGCCAACCGCGCGGTGAGCTTCACCAGCCGGGACGGCAGTACGGTGGTGGAATGCGGCTACGACTACCAGGGACGCCGCTACATGAAGAAGGTCACCGTCAACGGAACGGTCGCCAGCCATGAACGCTACCTGTACCGCGGCTACCTGCAACTAGCAGCGTTGGACATGCTGGACAACCGGAACGTGCTTCGGACACTGTTGTGGGATCCCCTGGAACCGGTGGCCACGCGTCCCCTGGCCCTGGTGCAGGAAAATGCCCTTTACTGCTATGGAATGGACTTTAACAAGAACGTCACGGAGGTGTTCGCTGGAGAGGGAGCTATTGCGGCAACTTATGACTACTCGCCATACGGACAGGTTGTTTCCACGGGGGACCTCGTCCAGCCGGTGCAGTGGTCCAGCGAGATGAACGATGTAGAATTGGCCCTGGTCTATTACAACTACCGTTATTACAATCCCGCCGATGGAAGGTGGATCAATCGTGATCCCATCACTGAAGAAGGGGGATGGAATTTGTATGGGTTTATAGAAAATGTTGTAATAAACAAATATGACGGTTTAGGGTTAAAAAAGGGATTCACAAAAACAGGCGATCCGTGTCCGAAATGTTGTAAAGGATGTGAAAGATCGCAGGAAAGGCCAGTTATTAAAGATGCAGGAACAAAAGGAATTGATGTTAAGGCATCAGTTGAAAGTCCTATGTTCACATCCAAATGCGAACATAATGGTACATGTAATGAAAATTGTTGCTATGTAGTTTATACTTGGTTTGATTGCTATAACAAAACATGTTATAGTCAAACAGGTGATACTTTCAATAGAAAAGTCCAACCTTTGAGAGGAGTAGGAAGAGCTCGGAGTGCATTAGGAGTAAGCGTTCAAGCCTATAAATGGTGTTCCTGTAATAAGGGAAAATGGGAATGCCATAATGTATTGTTGTTAAGTAATACATTATTATATCAAGTAGATAATCCGAATAATCCGAAAGAATGGATTCTTATAATTCCTAATAAAAAATAATTAATAACTATGAATAAAATATTTAATGTAGCTTTTATATTGTTATGTACGCACTGTTCTGACATTAAACAACAAAATGTTGAGAAAAACATTTTTAGTGAATTAAGTGATAAGGCGCATTTTGATCTTATTTATACAGAATGGTTTATGTACCAAGCAGGATCCCTTCGCAATCTCGTTCCAGGAAAATATAATTTCTCTAAATTTGATGTTACTCCAAACGATATCATCGAATTTCAGAAATTAGAAATTAAAAACAAGTATAGTCAGAAAAATGATTCACAAAGAAAGAAACAAATAGAGACTTGGATAGAAGATCAAAGAAATGCAATTGCTGCATTAAATATGGAGAAGCATATAAAATTAGAAAAAACAGATATTCAGAATTTAATAAATATGCTGAATGAACAGGCGAAATATGTCAATAAGCTGTATTTACAAATGTCAGTACTGGATTTTCCTGAGAAAATAAATACTCCAACTTATGATTGCGCTGGGGCATCCGACTACCCGCACCCAGTAGCGGAAAAACGAAGTAGTCCATAGCGACAGCTTCAGCTACAACAGCAGGAACGAACTCACCGGAGCTTCTCTAGGCACGACGCCCTATGCCTCAGCTAGACAACATCGTCAACCGCAAGACGGTGTAGAAACTGGCCGAAGAACTCATCTACGCGGTCAACGAACTCAAGCACAGTACACTAGCATCACCCTCCACTCTGGATCTGGATCAACCCTTTGTTCCCGACTATAACGCTTCGGCCAACCAGACGCTGATTAGAACTTCAACGGGCATCTGGACCACAGTATACAATGAAGCTAACCGTGCGGTGAGCTTCATCAGCCAGGACGGCAGTACGGTGGTGGAATGCGGCTACGACTACCGAGGGCGCCGTTACATGAAGAAAGTAACTGACAGAGTTGAAACGATATCTATGAATCGTACATCGTATTTGGTGTTTTTGATCAGGCAATAGGCAAGTTTATACAAGAATTATCGACAACGTTAAAATGTATGATTCTTCGTGATAGGCAAAAAATACTCATCAAGAAAGAGATCAACGGCTCCAGTGCCTGGAGACATCCAATTTCTCCATAACATCTTCCTTACATACCCTGCATGACCTGCCCTCTCCCCTCGGGATCAGGCATCCGCAGTCGCGGAGGCCTGGGAACGCTCCCGCCTCTCCCCCTCATCTACTCCAACTCTGAGAACGAACGCTTCCTCATTGAAATTTCAGGAAAAACCCTGCGCGTCTTCTCTCTCGCCTCCGCGAGGAATTAGTCCAATTTGACGCGGAATTCGGGGAGGAAAAGGCTCTGCACAGGAAGCGAGTAAATAAGCTTCTCCTCTTCATCCATCCGGCATACCCCGCATGTTCTGAAACGCGAAAACTATCAAAGGAAGTTCGAACCCTGCTCCTTCAAGGTCCCTTGACGCCACCCCGGCCACCGAAGAGTTTCTGAGGCGTTCAATGATAAGATTAACTTGAGGCTGCAAAAATTGAAGCTTTATCTTTCACACCCAGATTTACGATGTACTGGGACGATCGGGTTCCCTATCATGCAGAAAAGGCCGTAATGCCCGCGCTTATTTCCCGAAATTCCCCCGTTCCGCCCCATGCATGACATCCTATGGCTGCTCCTGACGTCCCTGCTGACCGGCTGGATGATGTTCAGGACAAGGAAGGAAGAACATTTTTCCGGTAAGAAACAGGTTCAGGAAATCGTTAACAAATACAAACTCCTTGCTGAGTTTGCCGGCTCCCTATTCCTCATTCTGTTATGCCTGTTGCTCGCATCCGCCGTTTTCCTGTCAAACGGATGTCCGGAAACGGCTCTTTTCCTAGCCACCCTGTACATGGTGGCTTTAACAACCGCCACAGTTATCCACCTGCTTTGCCGCATCCGCAAGAATTGGGATGAACATGATTTTTACATGGCCATGGCCACTCGGACAGGAATGTCTCTCAGGCGCCTGAAGCAACTGAAATTTTTCCTGCTGATTGCGGCTTGCTCCGGACTGGTTTGTTCAGCCTTCCGGGTTTTGCCCAGCA
>OLQU01000734.1_pt1 | contig 25914 bp, 27 predicted proteins | sample 1672271 | NCBI WGS metagenome assembly OLQU01 (sample SAMEA3136666, study PRJEB25190) | human gut metagenome | biome: human gut; feature: human-associated habitat; material: faeces | place: Austria | collected 2013 | reverse complement strand
GGGGCCTGCGGCCAGTTGAGGAGACGGTATCAGACCGTACAAAAGGAGAACTAGATGAAACTATACGCGAAAACCGACGTGGGAAGAAAGCGGGAGATCAATCAGGATTATGTATATGTGACGGATAAGCCTATCGGGCCTTTCCCCAATCTTCTTGTGGTCGGCGATGGAATGGGCGGACACAAAGCAGGGGATTTCGCTTCCAAATACACGGTAAAGGTATTGCGGGAAGAGCTGGAGAGCACCTCACTGGACAAACCGGAAGAGATCTTAAGAAATGTGGTGACCAAGGCGAATCATGAACTGATCCGGGCGGCCCACACGGATGTGAAGCTGGAAGGGATGGGGACCACCCTGGTGGCAGGGACGGTCATCGGCAATACCCTTTATTTTGCCAATGTAGGAGACAGCCGTCTCTATCTCATCAACGACAAGATCCGCCAGCTGTCCAAAGACCATTCGCTGGTAGAGGAGATGGTGCGGCTTGGAGGCATTAAGGCGGAAGAGGCCAAGAATCATCCGGATAAGAATATCATTACAAGAGCCATTGGTGTGAAAGAAGATGTGGAGGCCGATATCTACGAGTACCGGCTGAAAAAGGGTGACATCATCCTGATGTGCACAGACGGGCTCAGCAACATGGTGGAAGATGAAGATATGTTTGATATTGTAAAAGGAGCCAGGGATATCGTGGAGGCGGTGCTGATGCTGATCGAGAAGGCAAACAGCAACGGCGGAAGAGATAACATAGGGGTTGTCATGGCGGAGCCGCTGGCGGACGAGGTGAGTAGTACATGGTAAAAGACGGGATTTTTCTTGGAAAGAGATATGAGGTATTAAGTAAGATCGGCGCAGGCGGTATGGCGGATGTCTACAAGGGAAGGGACACCAAGCTGAACCGTTTTGTGGCCATCAAGGTGTTGAAGAAGGAGTACCGGGAGGACGAGGATTTTGTGCGCAAATTCCAGTCCGAGGCCCAGGCGGCTGCCGGACTTATGAACCCTAATATTGTAAATGTATACGACGTAGGAGAAGACAGGGGCCTCTATTACATGGTCATGGAGCTGGTAGAGGGCATCACCCTGAAGGATTATATTGAGCGGAAGGGAAGGCTGTCTCATAAGGAAGTGATCAGCATTGCCATCCAGATGTGCACCGGAATCGGCGCGGCCCATGCGGCAGGCATCATCCACAGGGACATTAAGCCTCAGAATGTGATCATTTCCAGGGACGGGAAGGTGAAGGTAACGGATTTTGGCATTGCCAAGTCAGTGACCTCCAACACCATCAGTTCCAATGCCATGGGCTCGGTCCACTATACCTCTCCGGAACAGGCCAGAGGCGGATTCAGTGACGCCAAGAGCGATATCTATTCCATTGGTATCACTCTTTTTGAGATGGCTACCGGGCAGGTGCCTTTTGACGGAGATTCTACCGTATCTGTGGCAATCAAACATCTGCAGGAGGAGATCACGCCTCCGTCGGAACTGGTTCCGGACATCCCCTACAGTCTGGAGCAGATCATCCTGAAATGTACGCAGAAAAACGCAGAGAGAAGATATAAGAGTACCGAAGAGCTGATCCGGGACCTGAAGAGATCCCTGGTGGATCCGGAAGGAGACTTTGTTATCATTCCGCCTCTTCGCAATGCAGATACGGTCATCATCACCGATGAGGAACTGGACGATATCCGCAGCAATTATGACGAGGATGAGGACGGATATGATTCGGACGAGTACGGCGAAGACGACGGGTACGATGGGGATGAGTATGAGTACGACGACGAGTACGGTGAGGACGAGTACGAGGACGATGAGGATGACTACCGGGGACGGCGCAGAGGGCGCAAGGGTTCAGAGGAAGTCAACCCGCGGATGAACAAAGTCATGAAGATCCTGATGATCGTAGTGGCGGTGATCATCGTATTTATCATTATCTTTGCCATCGGCCGGGCAGCCGGGATCTTCAAGACCTGGGGGCCGGGGCTTGTGACAGAAGAGTCTGAGAGCAAAGTGAAAGTTCCCTCGGTTGTAGGCATGACAGAGGAAGAAGCCAAGGAAGCCCTGAATGAAAAGGGACTTGGCATCAAGGTAAGCTATGCGGAGTCCGATAAATATGAGAAGGGCTTAGTCTGTGAGCAGAACCCGGAGGAAGGCGAGCGGGTGGATAAGAACACCCGGGTAGAAGTGGTAGTGAGCTCCAAGCTGGTAGGCGAGGAGATCACAGTGCCGGATGTGTCGGGCAGAGATGAGTCAGAGGCTCAGAAGATGCTGGAGGATGAGGGCCTGAAGGTGGGCACTTCTGAATTTGTCTTCAGCGATGAGTACGATGAGGGACAGGTGATCGGGACGACCCCGGCGGCCGGTTCCAAAGTGGGAAAAGAGACTCAGGTGATCATGCAGGTGAGCAAGGGCACTGAGAAGAAGACCGTGCCCAATGTAGTGGGCAAAAAAGACGGAACAGCCCAGAGCGCCATCGAGAGCGCAGGACTGAAAGTAGGAAAGGTTACTTACCAGTATGATGACAGTACCGGCAAAGGTCTGGTCATCTCCCAGAGTGTGAAGGGCGGAGAGAAAGTGAAGCCGGATACCAGCATCGATCTGGTGGTGAGCAACGGACCAAAGCCGGAGGAAAAGATTTCTGTGAAGAGCTTCGTTGGACAGTCAGAATCAGCCCTGATCCAGTGGGCGAATTCGAATGGATTAGAGATATCCTGCGTGGGAGAGGAATACAGTGACAGCTATGAGCTTGGCGACATCATTTCTCAGAGCCCGTCTTCAGGAAAGGTTTCAAAAGGGACTACGATCCGGTATAAGGTAAGCGCCGGATCACGAAGTTCCGGAGATGATGAGGAAACTTCTGACAGTGAGGACGAAGAATAACAGGACGAGGTTATGCAGGGTAAGATCATAAAAGGAATTGCCGGATTCTACTACGTTGACGTAGCAGGATCCGGTGTTTATGAATGCAAGGCCAAGGGGATCTTCCGCAAGGAGAAGATCAAGCCCCTGGTGGGAGACAATGTAGAGATCGAGGTGCTGGATGAGGCGGAGAAGACCGGGAACATCATGGAGATCCTGCCCCGGAAGAATGAACTGATCCGTCCGGCGTCCGCCAATGTAGACCAGGCGCTGGTGGTATTCGCAGTGACAAAGCCGGCGCCCCATTTCTATCTTCTGGACCGGTTCCTGGTGATGATGGAGATCCAGGAGATCCCGGTGATCCTCTGTTTCAACAAAGAAGATATCGGAGAAGAGGAAGAGATGGAAAAGCTGCGGGAGATCTATGAAGGGTGCGGGTATCCCTGCCTTTTTATCAGCGCCCGTAAGGAGAGGAATATTGATGAAGTAAGAAAGCTGCTTCAGGGGAAGACCACAGTGATCGCCGGGCCCTCCGGCGTAGGCAAGTCCTCTCTTATCAACCGGCTGCAGCCGGAGGCCAACATGGAGACCGGGGCGGTGAGCCGCAAGATCGAGAGAGGGAGGCATACCACCCGGCACGCGGAGCTTTTCCCCATCGATGGGGAGTCCTATATCATGGATACGCCGGGATTCAGCTCCCTGTATCTGCCGGAGATCGAGAAGGAAGAACTGAAGTATTATTTCCCCGAATTTGCCCCTTATGAAGGGAAATGCCGGTTCCAGGGCTGTGATCACATCCATGAGCCGGACTGTGCGGTAAAGGCGGCGGTGGAGGAAGGGAAGATCCACCCGGTCCGCTACGGGGATTATCAGGATATGTATCAGGAACTAAAGGACAGAAGGAGGTACTAAAGCGTATGGACTATATCTTATCGCCGTCGATCCTGTCGGCGGACTTCAAGGTGCTGGGAGAGCAGATGAAGGCGACAGAGGAAAACGGAGCTACTTATCTGCATTTTGACGTGATGGACGGCATGTTTGTCCCCAGCATTTCCTTTGGGATGCCGGTGCTGAAATCCATCCACGATGCCACTGGCCAGGTGATGGACGCCCATCTTATGGTGCAGGAGCCTATCCGGTATGTGGAGGCTTTTAAAGAGGCGGGAGCCCATATCGTGACCGTTCATCTGGAGGCCTGCGAGGATGTGGGGGCGACTCTTGGGAAGATCCACGACTGTGGGATGAAGGCGGGACTTTCCATCTGTCCGGAGACACCGGTGTCTGCGGTGGAACCCTTTCTGCCACAGATCGAGATGCTTCTGATCATGAGTGTCCATCCGGGATTCGGAGGGCAGAAATTCATCCCGGAATCCCTGGACAAGATCCGGGAGGCAAGGCAGAAGATCCAGGCAGGCGGCTATAATATCGACATCCAGGTGGACGGAGGGATCTATCTTACCAACGTCCGGGAGGTTCTGGATGCAGGAGCCAATATCATCGTGGCCGGTTCCGCGGTGTTCAAAGGAGATCCGGGAGAAAACACAAAGGCATTTATGGAGATATTAAGAAGTTATGAGTAAGAGAATCGTGATCGTAAGCGGCGGGAAATTAGAGGAAGAATTTGTCCTCTCCCTGCTTACAAAAGAAGAAAATCAGAATATCATCGGGGTGGACAAGGGGATGGAATTCCTCTACCGTCACCAGATCATGCCCAGCTACATTGTAGGGGATTTTGACAGCGTAAGCCGGGAGATCGGAGATTATTACCGCAATGAGACGAATGTGCCCATAAGGGAATATAACCCGGTCAAAGACGCCTCGGATACGGAGATCGCCATAAGGCTTGCCATGACTCTGGGAGGCCGGGAACTTCTGATCCTGGGAGCCACCGGCGGGAGGATCGATCACCTGTGGGCCAATGTCCAGTCCCTGATGATCCCCTTCAAGGCCGGGGTTGACGCCAGGATCCTGGACGAGCAGAACCGGATCCGCCTGATCCACGGCGATGTGACGCTGAAGAGATCCGAGGCCTACGGCCCTTATTTCTCCGTGTTCCCCCTGGGGGAAGTGATCTATGGATTCAATATCTCCGGGGCGAAGTATCCGCTGGAGGACCATATCCTGACGCCCTATGACAGCCTGTGCGTCAGCAACCAGTTCGAGGAGGAGGAAGTGACCATCTCCGCGCCCGGCGGGACGGTGATCCTGATGGAGACAAGAGATAAGAAAGTTGAGTCGATTTAGATATGGAACACGAAAAGCAGCCCATCGTGTGAGGTGGGCTGCTTTTTGTCTTAGAAAAAATTAAAGCAAAGGAATACCTGATTTCAGGATAGAGATCCAGTTGCTTTTGGCATACAGGAAGCGGATTATTGTCACCTGGTTCTCTTCTGCCACATAAAAAGCAAGATAGTTTTTTATCTGTATGAAGCGGATTCCCCAGGAAGACAGCAGTCTATCTTCTACGACAGGATGTTCTGCGGGAAACGGCAGCAAGGCATTGATCTTCTGATCCGTTTCTTCTAAAAGATCGTCAGCGGCTTTGGGATTTTTCAGGACGAATTCAATATAATCGGCAGCCTGGGATATATCCCGCTGTGCAACGCTTGTGATATGCAGATTGTAACTCATCGTTTGCGGCGGCTCCTGATCTCTGCCATAGCTTCAGAGAATGGGCGGGTTTTCCCGGCGGCAAGATCATCCATGCCTTCCTGGAGAAGTCCGTATAATTCACAACGGCCTGCCAGTTGTTCATATGCCTCAATGCTCATAACGGCAAGATCTCCTTTGCCGTTTTTGGTAATGAAAACAGGCTCCGCATAATCATGGCAGAAAGTGGAAATTTCGTTATAGCTGTTGCGCAGATCTGCGCTTGAACGGATATTTGGCATAATGGCACCTCCTTTATAAAGAAATTATAACCGAATTTCTTTATATTTACAATATATGTATGCAATTTATTATCAGACCAATTTAGAATATTCCATAGTTTAGAGGAGTCCTTCTATTGAGAGATTGTAAGTACTGTGATATAATTCAACTGTTGTAGTGAAGAGAAAAAACAAAGGAGAAGTAAAGATATATGAAATTAGGAATCGTAGGTCTTCCCAACGTGGGGAAGAGTACATTATTTAATTCACTGACCAAGGCCGGAGCAGAGTCCGCCAACTATCCTTTCTGCACCATCGACCCCAATGTGGGCGTGGTGACTGTGCCGGACGAGAGGCTCAACGTGCTGGGAGAGATGTACCACACCAAGAAGATCATCCCGGCAGCCATTGAATTCGTGGATATTGCGGGCCTGGTGAAGGGCGCTTCCAAGGGGGAGGGCCTGGGAAATCAGTTTCTGGCCAACATCCGGGAGGTGGATGCCATCGTCCATGTGGTGCGCTGCTTTGAGGACAGCAATATCGTTCATGTGGACGGGAGCATCAACCCGCTGCGGGATATTGAGACCATCAATCTGGAGCTGATCTTCTCAGATCTGGAGATCCTGGAGCGGCGGATCGCCAAGACTACCAAAGTGGCCAGAAATGATAAGACAGCGGCCAAGGAGCTGGCCCTTCTGGAGCGGATCAAAGCTCATCTGGAGGATGGCAAACCGGCCAAGACTTTTGACGATATCCAGGAGGAGGAAGAGGAAGAGTGGCTGAAAAGCTACAACCTTCTGACTTATAAACCGGTGATCTACGCCGCCAACGTGGCAGAGGACGATCTGGCGGACGACGGCGCGGCCAACGCCGGCGTACAGGCAGTCCGGGAATTTGCAGCCGGGGAGAACAGCGAAGTGTTCGTAGTCTGCGCCCAGATCGAGCAGGAGATCGCGGAGCTTGACGATGATGAGAAGAAAATGTTCCTGGAGGATCTGGGATTAAAAGAATCTGGTCTGGAGAAACTTATCAAGGCCAGCTACCATATCCTGGGCCTGATCAGCTATCTGACGGCGGGAGAGCCGGAAGTGCGGGCGTGGACCATCACCAGAGGGACCAAGGCGCCCCAGGCAGCAGGTAAGATCCACACTGACTTCGAGCGGGGATTTATCCGGGCGGAGGTAGTCTCCTACGACGACCTGATCGCCTGCGGAAGCCATAACGCAGCCAAAGAAAAAGGCCTGATCCGCCTGGAAGGCAAAGATTACGTCGTCCAGGACGGAGACATCATGTTGTTCAGGTTTAATGTATAGCAACAGTTCAGTCATACAGAGGACGAGAGCAGAAACCATGCTTGCATGGTTTTGCGAGCGGACGAATGTATCACTGGCGCGTCTGAACTGTTGTGTTAGCATCAGTGCGGCCACGCAAGCCGCACTTTTTCTTACAGAAGAGAAAGGAAACACTATGCACACATCCATCGACTTCCCCAACCTGGGGATCCATCTGTCCTCTGTGCGGGACCACATTACCATAGGCGGCTTTGACATTGCCTTCTACGGGCTGCTCATCGCCCTTGCCATCCTGGTAGGTGTCTTTATCACCGTCCGGGAGGCGGAGCGCACCGGCCAGGATCCGGAGGATTACTATGACCTGGCGATCTTCGTAGTGATCTTCGGGGTGATCGGAGCCAGGCTCTATTATGTGATCTTCGACTGGGATATCTACCGGGAGGATCTGAAGAGTATCTTCAACCTGCGGGAAGGGGGACTTGCCATCTACGGAGGGATCCTGGCGGCGGCTCTTACGGTACTGGTGTTTGCCCGGGTAAAAGGGCTCTCGGCGGGGCGGCTTGCGGATACGGCGGCTCTTGGCCTTGCGGCGGGACAGGCCATCGGGCGCTGGGGCAATTTCTTTAACCGGGAAGCCTTCGGGGAATATACGGACGGCCTTTTTGCCATGCGGCTTCCGGTGGACGCTGTGAGAGGGCAGGATATCTCTGCCCTTATGCGGGAGCATATTGAGGCGGCGGACGGAGTCAACTATATCCAGGTGCAGCCGGCATTTCTCTATGAGTCCCTGTGGTGTCTCCTTCTGCTTCTGATTCTGGTCCTGTACCGGAAGCACAAGAAGGTCGATGGAGAAGTGTTCCTTCTGTACCTGCTGGGATATGGGATTGGAAGACTCTGGATCGAGGGAATCCGCACAGACCAGTTGCTGATCCCGGGAACGTCTCTTGCCGTGTCCCAGGCGGTGGCTGTGGTGACGGCTGCGGCGGCCCTGGTGCTGATCCTGTATAGGAGAAGGAAGAAAAATAGACATTATAGATAAAATAAATAAGTGACCTCTTTTATTAAAATAATGAATTTGCCGGTGATATTTTCCAGACCTATAATGGGATTGAAGTAAAAACACAGGAGGAAAATATTATGAAAAAGAGGTTACTGAGCGCTCTTCTTGTATCTGTCATGAGCCTTTCTCTTCTGGCCGGATGTGGCGGGCAGGGGACGGAAGAAGCCGGAGAAGGCGGCGAAGGAGAAGGCGGTGGAAAGATCACCTTTATGGCCCCGGACTGGGCGATCCCCACAGAGGATCAGCTTGCAGCCTTCACAGAGGAGACAGGGATTGAGGTAGAGTGCTCCGAAGTGGGCTGGGACGATATCCGGGAGAAGATCGCCACAGCGGCGTCCGCCAACAAGTGCGCGGCTGACGTGGTGGAAGTAGACTGGTCCTGGGTAGGTGAGTTCTATGCGGCAGACTGGCTGGAGCCACTGGAAGTGTCTGAGGAAGACAAGGCGGACATGCCTACCATCGAGACATTTACCGTAGATGACCAGGTGCTTGCCATGCCTTACGCCAATGACTACCGTCTGTCTTACTACAACACAGAGCAGTTCGCGGCGGCAGGGATCACCGAGGAGCCCCAGACCTGGGACGATGTGCTGGAAGCATGCCGGGCCCTGAAGGAGACCGGAACGGTAGAGCATCCTTTCGCCATCGCACTGAACGCAGAGGAGAAGACCTCCACCTGCCTGATGTGGCTGGCATACACCATGAACGGTGTGGTATGGAACGAGGACGGCACCTTTAACGAGGAATCTGTAATGGAGGCCCTGACCTATCTGGAGACCCTTATCAACGAGGAACTGGTTGCTCCGGAGGACAAGACTTCATCAGGAATGGACGCTTATATGCGGATCTGCGGAGGCACTGCTTCCTTCCTGACAGGCCCGACATCCTTCGTATCCAGGATCCAGGACGAGGAGCTGTGCAGTGTTGTGGGCCAGATCGTGCCTATCATGACGCCGGGCAAGGACGGAAAAGCCCAGCAGACCATGCCCCTTCCGGAAGCGATCGGCGTGAGCAGCCTGTCTGAGAACAAAGAGGCAGCCAAGACATTTGTAGAGTGGTATACGTCCGCAGATATGCAGAAGCAGCTGAACGAGACCAACAGCGCGATCCCAACCAGGAACTCCGTGCTGGAGGAGCTGATCGACGAGGGAACCATCAAGAATTCCGGCGCTATGCTGGAGGAGGCGAAGATCGTTTCTTCTCCGTTCCCCAACGGGATCCCGTCCTACTATGCAGAGATGTCAAGCGCAATGTACAACGCTATCAACAAGATGGCCCTTGGCGAGCTGAACGCCGAGGAGGCTTATGCTGAGATGTCTGAGGCTCTCAATGGCCTGATCAGTGAAGAATAGGAAAGACCGATGAAGAAAAAAGTAGTTCCTTACCTTTTACTTGCACCCATGATTCTTATCATGGGTGCGTTAGTATTTTACCCGGTGGCGGCCACATTTTCCTATAGCCTTAAGAAATGGAAGCTGACCCAGCCCGGGGATATCCGTGTGATCGGATTCAAGAATTATGTGGACATCCTTACCTCCGATTCCTTCTGGTACAGCCTGCAGAACACGCTGGTGATCCTGGCGGTAGTGGTGGTGCTCACCACGGTGGTGGGATTCCTGGTATCTTCATTCTTAAATATCCAGGTGCGCCTCTCCGGGGTGTTGCTGGCGCTGGCGGTGCTTCCGTGGGCGCTGCCTCCTTTTGTTAACGGGATCCTGTGGAAGTTCGTCTTCTATTCAGGCTACGGATTTCTGAACAAGCTGCTGGTGGGACTGGGGCTTTTCGACCAGCCGGTGGAATTTCTGACCAGCCGGTGGAGCCTCCTTCTGGTGGTCTCGGTGGTGGTAGTGTGGCGCAGCGTGCCCTTTATGGCGCTGGTGTGCCTGGCCGGAAGGCAGTCCATCCCCGTGGATTTCTACGAGGCGGCAAGGATCGACGGGGGAGGAAGTTTCCAGATCTTCCGCCGGATCACCCTGCCCCTGATGCTGCCATTTGTGGGGGTGGGAGTAACCTCCGCCTCTGTGACGGCCATCAATGTATTTGACGAGATCGTGGCTCTCTCAGGGTACAGCGACCTGGGGAAGAACATTCTGATGGAAAGCTATCTGACCACCTTTACATTCCTTGATTTTGGCAAGGGAGCAGCGGTCACGTATATCGTCCTGTTCTTCGCCCTGATCCTGGGGATCTTCTACTTAAGAAGCCTGGCAAAGGAGGTGTCCTACCAGTGAAATACGCGAAAAAAGCAGGGTATGTATTTGCCCTGGCATTGTTCCTTATTCTTACGGCAGGCCCGTTCCTCTGGACCTTTCTCCTGTCGGTGACGCCAGATCATGCCATCTTCTCTCAGGGAAGCGGATTCTGGCCAAAAGAGCTGATCTGGGATAATTATATAGAGCTTTTCTCCGGCGGACAGCGGGGCAGCCGCTTTTTTGCCAGTCTGTTAAACTCCCTGAAAGCCACGGGGGTTACCCTCTGTATCGGTATACCGGCGGCGCTTCTTAGCGCCTACGCCCTGGGCAGGATGGAATTTAAAGGGCGGATGCTGATCCGGAACCTTCTCCTTGTCACCATGGTGATCCCGGTGATGGCCACCATCATCCCCCTGTATCGGATGTTTGCCCAGGGGGAGATGCTGGACAACCTGTTCTGGCTTAGCCTTGTGTACGTCAGCTCCTACCTTCCCATGGCGGTGTGGCTGATGACCAACTATTTCGCCACCATCCCCAGGGAAATGGAAGAGGCGGCGTTTATCGACGGGTGCGGGCGTGTGGGTTCCTTCTTCCGTCTGATCCTGCCTCTTTCCCGGCCTATTATCCTGTCGGTGGCCCTGATCATGTTCCTAAGTACCTGGAGCCAGTTTCAGATCCCGCTGATCCTGGCTTCCTCCATGGAGACAAAACCCATGGCCATCGTTATCTCGGAGTTTGTGACAAAGGACAGCGTCCAGTACGGGCTGGTGGCGGCGGCCGGCATGCTGGCCCTGGTGCCTCCTGCTCTGGCGGCGTTTATCTTCCGGAAGTATCTGGTGACAGGCATGACAAACGGATCGGTAAAAGGATAGCTATTCTTTATCCGGTCGGGACAGTTCTCTTCGCAGCTTTATCAGGATGACCAGCGCCAGGATCGCGGCCAGGGCTGATGTCCCGGCAAAATTCAGCCAGATTCCCGTAAGCCCCAGCGGCCATAGCAAGCCGATCAGGATAACGGGAAAGATCAGCGCGGTGGACACAGAGATCAATGCGGCAGGGACTGGTTTTTCAATTGCCAGCATATAACTCTGGGTGGCGAAAGACAGCCATCGGGTGAGATAGGTCAGGGCAAACAGCTGCAGGGCGGGGATTGCCATGGCAAGGACTTCCACTGTGGCGTCGGCTACAAACAGGAGAGTAATCTCCTCCGGCAGGAGGAAAAGTACTGCGGCTGACAACAGAGAAAGGATCAGGGCAGCCGTAAAGCAGCATTTTTCAATTGCCCGTACCCGGGAGAATTTCTGCGCGCCCCAGTTATATCCCACTGCAGGCTGGAGAGAGTCGCATGTCCCGTACATCAGCGGCTGGATAAATCCCTCGGCGAACATCAGAATGCCATAGACGGACACGGCAGTTTCTCCGCCCAGACGGACCAGAATGGCATTCATAAGGATTGAGGTGATCCGGCCTGCAATGTTGTTTAAGAAATTAGGACTTCCACAGGCGATGATCTGGCGGATCATCCGGATATGGAAGCGGGGAACGCAGAACCGGAGCAGCGCTTTTCTCCGGAAAAAGGGAATGAAGGCGATTCCTGCGCAGACAGCCATTCCGGTGCAGGTGGCCAGCGCGGCTGCCCAGATCCCCCAGTGGAAAACGCAAAGGAACAGAAATTCCAGCGCGGTGCTTAAGACGGACATCAGGATGTTCAGCCACATACTTCCCCGGATGTATCCGCAGATCCGCAGAAAATTGTCCACTGCGAAAATAATGGTGGTCACCGGGGAGGTGAGCGCATAGACGCGCAGATATTGCACCGCAAATTTTGCAAAATCTCCCTCTGCACCCATCAGGCGGATCAGCAGCGGGGCCAGGAGAAAAAGAGCGGCCCCGATCACGATGCCGGAGCCGACGATCATCAGGCAGGCGCAGGTAAAGATATTGTTGGCATGATCATTTTGTTTTTTCCCAAGTGAGATGGAGATAGGAACAGAAGCGCCGACGCCGATCAGGTCGGCCAGCGCGAAATTGATGATCACAAAGGGCATGGCAAGGTTCAGAGCCGCAAATGCGGTGGGCCCGAGAAACTGACCGACGAAAATGCCGTCTATCGTCTGATATAATGCAGAAGCCAGCATGCTGACCGCTCCGGGCAGGGAAGCAAGAAAAAACAGCTTCAGGGGCGGTGTTTTGGAAAACAGCGCTGTGGAACTCATAACCTTTCTTTTGTCCTTTCTTTTCATATAGTAAAGAGCTCGCTATTCGTCCGAAAACGGACGAATTTTATTATAAGGAAAAGGATGGACTCTGTCAAGTTTATGCTTCTTTAATTTCCCTACACTATAATAAAATAGATCAAGTTAAAAAAATTAACAGAAAAAGCAAATCTATCTCTTGTCAAATTATTAACGATATGATAGTATTCAAATATGGTGAAAATTTTAACAAACACAGAAAGGAACAGGTGAATTATGAGCAGCAAGATTACGATTATCGGCGCAGGAAGTGTAGGAGCGACCATCGCTTACAAGCTTTCAGGAGAGGACATTGCCTCCCAGATTGTTCTCATTGACATCAACAAGGAGAAGGTGGAAGGCGAAGTTATGGATATCAAGCAGGGTACCTGCTTCCGGAACCCGGTATCCATCATCGCAGGCGAGTACGCGGACGCCAAAGATTCCGACATTGTGATCATTACCTCAGGGATCGCCCGCAAGCCCGGACAGACCAGAATTGAACTGACCCAGACCAACGTGAACATCATCAAGGAGATCACGCCCCAGATCGTGAAGGCGGCGCCGAACGCCATCTACATCATCGTCAGCAACCCGGTGGACGTTCTGACCTATGTATTTACCAGGATCTCCGGACTGCCGGAGAATCAGATCATCGGTTCCGGTACTGTGTTGGATACAGCCAGACTGCGGTATGGTCTTTCCGAGCATTTCCACGTGGCGCAGAAAAATATCCATGCCTATGTGTACGGCGAGCACGGGGATTCTTCCTTTGTTCCCTGGTCCAACGCAGATATCGCCAGCGTGGACCTGGACGACTACTATGCGGCCATGGCGGACAAGGTAGGGATCGAGAAGCTGGACAAGGACGCTATGGAAGAGTATGTGCACAAGTCCGGCGGCCAGGTGATCGCCAAGAAGGGAGCCACCTTCTACGCCGTGTCTGTGGCAGTCTGTGAGCTGTGTAATCTGATCCTTGCAGCGTCTGACTCTGTGGCTACCGTGTCCAGTATGATGCACGGCGAGTACGGCATTGAGGACGTATGCTTAAGCACCCTGACCCTGGTAGGACCAAACGGCGTACAGGGCAGGATCCCCATGCACCTGACAGAAGAGGAGGTCGCCAAACTTCAGGCAAGCGCCAAAGTCCTGAAGGATGTGATCGCCCAGATTGATATCTAAGAAGACAAAAGCAAGGAGGAAACGTTATGCGATACAGTTACTATCCCGGCTGTACCCTGAAGAACAAGGCGCAGGCTCTGGACGTCTATGCCAGAGCTTCTGCCAGGGCACTGGGGTTTGAACTGGAAGAGATTGAAGAATGGCAGTGCTGCGGCGGCGTGTACCCGTTGGGAAGCGATGAGATCGCGACCAAGCTTGCGTCCGTGCGGGCCCTGAACGCGGCAAAGGAGAAGGGCCAGGACCTGGTTACCGTCTGTTCCGCCTGTCATCATGTGCTCAAACGGGTCAACGACGATATGAGAAATGTGGAAGAGATCCGGACCAAGGCAAACAACTACATGGATCTTCCCAGGCCTTACGCAGGGGAGACCAGGGTGCTTCATTTCCTGGAAGTGCTGCGGGACCAGATCGGTTTTGATAAAGTGAAAGAAAAGGTAGTCAATCCGCTGGCCGGGAAGAAGATCGGCGCCTACTACGGGTGCCTTCTTCTTCGCCCGGGAAAGATCCTGGCCTTTGATGATCCGGAGAATCCGAAGATCATGGAGGACTTCATCCGGGCTATCGGCGCAGAGCCGGTGATCTATCCTTACCGCAACGAGTGCTGCGGCGGTTACATTTCCTTAAAAGAGCAGGAGATGGCCGGGGAGATGTGCCGCAAGATCGGGGCCAGCGCGGAAGGATTTGGCGCGGATATGCTGATCACCGCCTGTCCCTTATGTATGTATAATCTAAACAAAAACCTGGAGGGCGGCCTGCCGGTTTACTATTTTACCGAGCTTCTGGCAGAAGCTCTGGGTATGAAAGATGAGGTGAAGGTAAAGTGACAAATGCAAAGAAACAGGCGGATCAGATCCGGGAGATCAGCGGCGTCAATCCCCTGAAATGTATGAAATGCGGCAAATGTTCCGCCACCTGTCCTTCCTACAACGAGATGGACATCAAGCCTCATCAGTTCGTGTCCTATGTGATCAACGAAGATATCGAGTCTCTGGTAAAATCCAGGTCCCTGTGGAAATGCCTGTCCTGCTTTGCCTGCGTACAGCGCTGTCCACGGGATGTGAAGCCGGGGAAACTCATCGACGCGGCGCGGCAGATCGTGGAGCGGCAAAAAGGCGGGGATTATCTGACCCCGGACGAGATCCCGGAGCTTCTGGATCCGGATACTCCGCAGCAGCTTTTGGTAAGTGCGTTCAGAAGATACAGGAGGTGACAACAAGGTGCAAAGGATCGGAGTATTCGTCTGTCACTGCGGTACAAACATCGCCGCAACGGTGGACGTAAAGAAAGTAGTAGAGATGGCCCTGCATGAACCGGGCGTGGTCCATGCGGAGGATTATCAGTATATGTGTTCCGAGGCCGGTCAGGAGAAGATCCTGAAGGCCGTGCAGGAGAAGAACTTAAGCGGCATCGTGGTGTGCTCCTGTTCTCCCCGGATGCACGAGACCACCTTCCGGAACGCGGCCCAGAAGGCGGGATTAAACCCGTACATGGTGGAAATTGCCAACATCCGGGAGCACTGTTCCTGGATCCATAAAGACATGGAGGAGGCTACCGAGAAGGCCGTAATCCTGATGCGGGCGGCGGTGGCCAAGGTAAACTTAAATACACCCCTTCAGCCGGGAGAGAGCCGGGTGACCAAGCGGGCCCTGGTGATCGGCGGCGGCATCGCCGGCATCCAGACGGCGCTGGATATTGCGGACGCCGGGTATCCGGTGGATATCGTGGAGAAGACCCCCAGTATCGGCGGAAGAATGTCCCAGCTTGACAAGACCTTCCCCACCCTGGATTGTTCCGCCTGTATCCTCACCCCGAAGATGGTGGAGGCCAACGCTCATCCCAACATCAACATCTATACATACAGCGAAGTAGAGAAAGTCTCCGGATTTGTGGGAGACTTTACGGTGGATATCCGCAAGAAGGCAAGAAGCGTAGACATGAGCAAATGTACCGGCTGCGGCGTCTGCCAGGAGAAATGTCCCAGCAAGAAAAGCCCCAGTGAATTCAACCGGGGATTAAATAACCGGAGCGCCATTTATACTCCATTTGCCCAGGCTATCCCCAACGTGCCGGTGATCGACCGGGAGGCCTGTATCAAGTTTAAGACCGGAAAATGCGGGATCTGCTCCAAGGTGTGCCAGGCAGGCGCCATCGACTATGAGCAGAAAGACGAGATCATCACTGAGAAATACGGCGCCATCGTGGTGGCTACCGGATTCGACATGATCAAGCTGGACGATTACGACGAGTACGCCTACAGCCAGAGCAAGGATGTGATCACCTCCCTGGAGCTGGAGCGGATCATGAACGCGGCGGGTCCAACCGGAGGCCATCTGGAGCGGCTCTCCGACGGAAAGGCGCCCAAAGAGATCGTGTTCATCCAGTGCGTGGGAAGCCGGTGCGCGGATCACAGAGGAAAGAGCTACTGTTCCAAGATCTGCTGCATGTACACCGCCAAGCACGCCATGCTGATCCGGGATAAGTATCCAGATGTAAATGTAACCGTGTTCTATATCGATGTGCGGACTCCGGGCAAGAACTTCGACGAGTTCTACCGCCGGGCCGTGGAAGAATACGGCGTGAACTATATCAAAGGCCAGGTGGGCAAAGTGATCCCTCAGCCAGACGGCAAGCTTCTGGTGCAGGGAGCGGACCTGCTGGACAACAAGCAGATCTTAAAGGAAGCGGACATGGTAGTCCTGGCGGCGGCCATCGAGCCAAACCCGGATGTGCGCAAGATCGCCACCATGCTCACCGCCAGCATTGATACCAATAATTTCCTGACTGAGGCCCACGCCAAGCTTCGTCCGGTAGAGTCCCCCACAGCGGGAGTCTTTCTCTCCGGCGTGTGCCAGGGGCCCAAAGATATCCCGGAGACGGTATCCCAGGCAGGAGCGGCGGCGGTAAAGGCCATCGGACTTCTGGCCAAGGATAAGCTTCTCACCAACCCCTGTACGGCTCATTCTGACGAACTGCTGTGCAACGGCTGTTCCCAGTGTGCCAACGTGTGTCCCTACGGGGCCATTACCTATGAAGAGAAGGAAGTCAATGACCACGGGATCCGGGAAGTACGGCGCATTGCAGTGGTCAACGAGGCTCTCTGCCAGGGCTGCGGCGCCTGCACAGTCACCTGTCCTTCCGGCGCCATGGACCTGAAGGGATTTTCCAACAGACAGATTCTAGCGGAGGTAGATGCCATATGTCGATAGAAGCAAAAGAAGAATTCAGGCCTAAGATCGTGGCTTTCTGCTGCAACTGGTGCAGCTACGCCGGCGCGGATCTGGCAGGCAGCAGCCGCCTTTCTTACTCCGCGGACGTGAAGATCATCCGGGTACCCTGTTCCTGCCGGGTGAATCCCATGTTTATCCTGCGGGCCTTTGAAAGAGGGGCGGACGGCGTGATCATCTGCGGATGCCATCCCGGCGACTGCCACTATACCTCAGGAAACTACTATGCAAGGCGGAGGATGACCCTTCTTTTCTCCATGCTGGACTTCGTCGGCGTGGAGAACGGACGGACCCGGGTAGAGTGGGTATCCGCGGCGGAAGGCGTGAAATTCTCCCAGACCATGCATGAGTTTGTAGACAAGATCACTTCCCTTGGGAAGAATGTAAGATTGGAGGATTTAAGATGCAGGAAATCGTAAAACGGGCGAAAGAACTCCTGGCCGACGGAACCGTGAACCGGGTGCTGGGATGGAAAGCCGGCGACCTGCCTTATAATCCGGAACCGGCTTATTTTGAGAAAGAAGAAGACCTGGAAGAATTTGTATACAACGGGTTCTGCGGGGCGAATTTAAGCAAATATATGATCGAAGCCTCTAAGCTTCCGGGTAAGACTCTGGTGTGCCTGAAGCCCTGTGACACCTACAGCTTCCAGCAGCTGATGAAGGAGCACCGGGTAGACCGGGAGAAAGCCTATATCATCGGCGTGGGCTGCAAAGGCAAGCTGGACATTGAGAAGATCCGCAAAATGGGGATCAAAGGGATCAAAAGTATCGCAGGGGCCAACCTTGAGGATGAGGCCGAGACCCTGACTATTGAGACCCTTTACGGAGAGAAGGAAGTTCCCTACAAGGACGCCATGCTGGAGCGGTGTCATGTCTGTAAGGGCAAGGACCACATGATCTTCGACGAGATCATCGGGGAGTCCAAAGAGACCAAAGACGGGGACCGGTTCGCGGAAGTAGAGCGGATCGAGGCCATGAGCCCGGAAGAAAAGTTTGCCTTCTTCCAGAAGGAACTGAGCAAATGTATCCGCTGCAACGCCTGTCGGAATGTATGTCCGGCCTGCAGCTGCCGCAAATGCGTCTTTGACAGCAACAAATTTGACAGCGCCCAGAAGGCCAACGTGGATTCCTTTGAGGAAAAGATGTTCCACATCATCCGGGCCTTCCATGTGGCGGGGCGGTGTACCGACTGCGGCGAGTGCAGCCGGGTATGTCCGCAGGGGATCCCCCTTCATCTTTTCAACCGGAAGTTCATCAAAGACATCGATGAACTGTACGGAGAGTATCAGGCGGGCGCTGACCTTGAGGAGAGAGGCCCCCTGACCAGTTACCAGTTGGACGACGCAGAGCCTGGGATCGTGGCGGAAAGGAGTTAGGGCATGTATAAGATAAAACGAGAAGATCTGCCTGCATTATTCCAGAAGATCGCCGCAGATCAGGAATTATATCTGCCGGTCCGCACTGCAGATCAGACTAATTTCGGCGTGTGGAGAGAAGAGGCAGAGGTGGACCTTGACACTTTGAAGACGGTGAAGTCTCCCAAGGACGTGTTCTTTCCCCAGAGTGAGACCCTGTATACCTGTTACCGGGAGGGAAAGAAGTTAAGCGTAGAGCCGGAGACCCTGAAAGAACAGGATTTCGTGGTGTTTGGAATGAAAGCCTGCGACATAAAAGGAGTAGAGGTGCTGGACCGGGTATTCCTTTCTGACCCAATTGACACCTTCTACGCTGCAAGAAGAGAACACGGCACCATCGTCGCCCTGGCCTGTCATGAGCCGGAAGAGACCTGCTTCTGCAAGGTGTTCGGCGTGGACGCGGCCCATCCGGCGGCAGACGTGGCAGCCTGGATGGTGGAGGACACCCTGTACTGGAAGCCGGAGACGGAAAAAGGACAGAAGCTGACGGAAAAGCTGGCAGATATCCTTGAAAAAGCAGATGACGCTGGAAGCGAAACGGCAGTGGCAGAAGAAGAGGAGAAGATCCGCGCCATCATCGAGGAACTTCCCTACACCCATCTTTCACTGGAAGGATGGAACGGGGATGTGCTGATGGAGAAGTTTGAGTCGCCTCTGTGGGAGGAACTCTACAAACCCTGTCTGGCCTGCGGCACCTGTACTTTCGTGTGCCCCACCTGCCAGTGCTACGACATCAAGGACTATGACACCGGACACGGGGTACAGCGCTACCGCTGCTGGGATTCCTGCATGTATTCGGATTTCACCATGATGGCCCACGGCAATAACCGGACCAGCCAGAAGGAGCGGTTCCGCCAGCGGTTCATGCACAAGCTGGTGTATTTCCCGGCCAACAATGACGGGATGTACTCCTGCGTAGGCTGCGGCCGGTGCGTGGAGAAATGTCCGGCGTCCCTGAATATCGTGAAGGTGGTAAAAGCATTTCAGGAAAAGGAGGGGGCAAAGGCATGAGCGAATGTACCTGTCATAAGAATTATCAATTAGATACTTTGATCCCGCAGGTGGGAGTGATCACCGACATCCGGGAGGAGACGCCGGATGTGAAGACCTTCCGGGTAAATGCGCCGGAGGGAGGAAAGCTTTTCGAGCATATGCCGGGCCAGTGCGCCATGCTGTGCGCCCCGGGAGTCAGCGAGGGAATGTTTTCCATTACTTCCTCGCCTACCAATCGGGAATATCAGGAATTCAGCATTAAGAAATGCGGCGTTCTCACCGATTATCTCCACAGCCTGGAGGTAGGAGACGAGATCACCGTACGTGGTCCTTATGGAAATCATTTCCCGGTGGAAGATAAGCTTCTGGGGAAGAATCTTCTGTTTATCGCCGGCGGTATCGGCCTTGCGCCCCTTCGGTCCGTGATCAACTACGTGCTGGATAACCGGGAGAAATACGGAACCGTGGATATCGTATACGGATCCCGCTCCGCGGAAGATCTGGTACAGTTAAAGGAGATCCAGGAAGTGTGGATGAAGGCGGAGGGCGTGAACGTCCATCTGACCATCGACCGGGAGGAAGAAGGCTGGGACGGTCACGTGGGATTTGTCCCCAACTACGTAAAAGAACTTGGATTTGACGTAGACAAGACCGTGCTGGTGTGCGGACCGCCCATCATGATCAAATTCACCCTGGCAGGCCTGGAAGAACTGGGCTTCTCACGGGAGCAGGTCTACACCACCCTGGAACTTCGGATGAAGTGCGGCGTAGGCAAATGCGGAAGATGTAACATTGGATCAAAATATGTGTGCAAAGACGGCCCCGTATTCCGCTGCGACGAGATCGACGAAATGCCAGACGAATACTAGCCCCTTGGATCCGGCTGCGCAGTCAGACGGATCCGGCACTGCAGGATAAACGGGCCAACTTTATAGACATGTGAAACTCAACCGAGATGAAGCGTAAGCGGAATCGAGGTTGGAGAACCAGGAAAGGAACGAACACTCATGGAAAACATGGTAAACGTATATTTTTTCGGAAAGAAATACACGGTTCCCGCTGACCTGACCATTATGACGGCCATGGAATACGCCGGGTATGAACTGAAGCGGGGCTGCGGCTGCCGGCATGGATTTTGCGGCGCCTGCGCCACCATTTACCGGATCAAGGGAAAGAATGAGTTAAAGACAGGTCTTGCCTGTCAGACTCAGGTGGAAGAAGGCATGTATGTGGCCAGCATTCCCTATTTTCCTACAGACAAGCGGACTTATGACATTGAAGAGATCAGGCCTGAGCAGCGGATCATGATGGAACTTTATCCGGAGATCTACAGCTGCATCGGCTGCAACGCCTGTACCAAGGCCTGCACCCAGGACCTGAACGTAATGCAGTACATTGCCTACGCGCAGCGGGGCGAGTTTGAGAAATGCGCGGAGGAATCCTTCGACTGTATCGGCTGCGGCTGCTGTTCCGTGCGCTGTCCGGCAGGGATCTCTCACCCCATGGTAGGAGTTCTTGCCAGAAGGCTTACCGGCAAATACATTGCGCCCAAGGCAGAGCATCTTACGAAACGGGTGGAGGAGATCCATCACGGGGAATATGATCAGCTGATCGAGCAGATCATGGAAAAACCTATCGAAGAAATGCAGGAACTTTATAATAACAGAGAGATTGAGAAATAGGAGGAGGGATGACCATGTTTACACCGGAAATGATGGAGTCCGTGAAAAGAGTCGAGGCTACCAGGGCGGAACGTATGAAGACGGAACCAAGGCGGATGACGGCAGAAGAAAAAGACAAGCTGCTGAAAGAATTTCACCCGGACTACAGAGAAGAAGCGTTTAAAGAGATCAAGATCGGACCGAATAAAGGACAGAAAGCGCCGGAAGAGCTGGTACACCTTCTTCATTCCAACAGCCGTCTGTTAGGCGAAAAGATCGACCTTTCCAAGGTGGACTATGACGTGGATGTGCTGGTCATCGGCGGCGGCGGAGCCGGAGCATCCGCGGCGATCGAGGCCCATGAAGCGGGAGCAAATGTGATGATCGCAACCAAACTCCGGATCGGAGACGCCAATACCATGATGGCAGAGGGCGGAATCCAGGCGGCGGATAAGGAGAATGATTCTCCTGTACAGCATTACCTGGACGCATTCGGCGGCGGACATTTTGCGGCAAGGCCGGAACTTTTAAGAAGACTTGTCATGGAGGCCCCGGATGCGATACAATGGTTAAATGACTTGGGAGTCATGTTTGATAAGGATGAAAACGGACGGATGGTCACCACCCACGGCGGCGGAACATCCAGAAAGCGGATGCATGCCTGCAAGGATTATTCCGGAGCAGAGATCATGCGTACCCTTCGGGACGAGGTGCTGAACCGGAAGATCCCGGTGGCAGAGTTTACAGCTGCGGTAGAGCTTCTTAAAGATGAGAAAGGCCAGGTAGCAGGAGCCGTTCTTCAGAATGTGGAGACTGACGATTACCTGGTGGCCAGGGCAAAGACGGTGGTGATCGCTACCGGAGGAGCCGGAAGGATGCATTACCAGGGATTCCCTACCTCCAACCATTATGGGGCGACTGCCGATGGACTGATCCTTGGATACCGGGCAGGAGCGCCGCTTCTTTACCAGGATACGATCCAGTATCATCCGACGGGCGTTGCATTTCCTTCTCAGATCTTTGGAGCGCTGGTGACAGAGAAGGTACGTTCTCTGGGAGCACAGCTTGTTAATATTGAAGGCGAGGCATTTATGCATCCTCTGGAGACCAGAGATGTTGCGGCAGCCGGAATCATCCGTGAGTGTACGGCAAGAGAAAAAGGCGTGACTACACCGCTTGGCAGCGGCGTATGGCTGGATACGCCGATGATCGAGCTTTTAGGCGGGGAAGGAACCATTGAGAAACGGATCCCGGCCATGCTCAGGATGTATTTAAGATATGACATTGACATGCGTAAGGTTCCGATCCTGGTTTATCCGACCCTGCATTATCAGAATGGAGGCCTGGAGATTAACGGAGACGGATTTACAAAAGTCATGGATAATCTTCTGGTGGCAGGAGAGGCCGTGGGCGGTATCCACGGAAGAAACCGCCTGATGGGCAACTCGCTTCTGGATATCATCGTATTTGGACGCAATGCCGGAAAAGCGGCAGCTGCAAAGGCAAAGGATGTATCTCTTGGAACAATGAACCTGGATCATCTTGCCGCTTATGCCGAGGAACTGAAAGAGGCAGGTCTGGATACACACGACGTATCCCCGCTGCTGCTTCCGAAATATGCAAGACACGAGCGGTAAAGGAAGAAATGAAGAATGGAAATCATTACATGGTTCCGGGAAAGTGTGATGGGAAATACTCTGATGGTTGTATTTCTGGTAGCGTTTATCGGTTATCTTGTGGGAAGCATTAAGATCCGCGGGGTAGAGCTTGGAACAGCGGGAGTGCTGCTGGTGGCGCTGGTTTTTGGCCACTTTGGATTTGAGGTGCCTGATCTGGTGCGGGAGCTGGGACTGATCTGTTTTGTGACATCCGTAGGTTTCATTGCAGGACCGAAATTTTTCCGGAACTTTAAGCTGAACGCAAAATCTTATATTTTGCTGGGGCTGATCATCATCGTAGCAGGGGCGCTGACAACGGCAGCTATTATTGAGATCGCAGGAGTGCCTTCAGATATCAGTGTGGGCATGATGTCAGGGGCGCTGACCAGTACACCGGGGCTGGCGGCGGCTATCGATGCTACGGGATCGGCCAATGCATCTGTAGGATATGGGATTGCCTATCCCTTTGGCGTAGTGGGCGTGGTGCTTTTTGTGCAGCTTGTTCCGAAGTTTTTAAAGACGGATATGGCGGCGGAACGGGCCAGGTTTGAGGCAGCCCAGAATGTGGGTGACGATGCTCTGAAGAAAAAAGAGAAGCTGTTTATTGTGGATGAGATGGGGCTTTGTTCCTTTGCCCTGGCGATCGTGCTGGGGATCATCCTGGCAAAGATCGTGATTCCTCTGCCTGGAGGGGCAGAGTTTTCGCTGGGAACTTCCGGCGGACCCCTGATCGCCGGGCTGATCCTGGGACACTTCGGGCATGTGGGAAATATCAGCCTGCATGTGGAGAAATCTGTGCTGGAGTGCCTGCGGGAGTTTGGGCTTGCCATGTTTCTGATCGGAGCAGGTGTGGAGGCAGGCGCCGGATTTATTGAAATCCTGAAGGAACAGGGGCTGATCCTGTTTGTTTACGGTGCGCTGATTACCCTGATCCCGATGTTTATCGGATATTTTGTGGCGGTTAAGATGATGAAGTTAAGTCTGTTCAACACGCTGGGATCTATCTGCGGCGGAATGACCAGCACCCCGGCTCTGGGGACGCTGATCCGTGTGACGGGCACTGACGACGTGGCAAGCGCTTATGCGGCGACCTATCCGGTAGCGCTGGTATTCGTGGTGCTGTCCTGTCAGTTTATCGGGATATTCCTCTGATAGCTGGGCCGTGGTGAATGGAGAAGAAATCGAAAGGAGTAAATTGCCATGCGTGAGATTAATGTAAGCATGCTGACGGATGTGATCGAAAAGCTTTGTATTGAAGCGAATAATCACTTGCCGTCGGATGTGAAATGTGCGATTAAGGATTGCCGTGCCTGTGAGGACGGAGAGATTGCAAAGGGTGTTCTGGACAATATCATAGAAAATTTTGAGATTGCAGATAATGAGAATGTTCCGATCTGCCAGGATACAGGAATGGCCTGTGTCTTTCTGGAGATCGGACAGGACGTACACCTGACAGGCGGTGACCTAAGGGAAGCCGTGGATGAGGGTGTGCGCCGCGGATATGATAAAGGATATCTGCGCAAATCCGTCGTAAAAGATCCGGTGCGCCGGGGAAATACCGGAGATAACACGCCGGCTATGCTCTATACGGAGATTGTTCCGGGCGAGCAGATTAAGGTGACGGTAGGCCCGAAGGGCTTTGGAAGTGAAAATATGAGCCAGATCCGGATGTTTAAACCGTCTGCGGGACTACAGGGGATCAAAGACTTTATCCTGGAGGCTGTAGAGACAGCCGGACCGAATCCCTGCCCGCCTATGGTGGTGGGAGTCGGCATAGGCGGAACCTTTGATAAGTGTGCCCTTCTTGCAAAAAAAGCTTTGATGAGACCGCTTGATTCTTCCAATCCGGATCCATTCTATGCGGATCTGGAAAAGGAGATGCTGGAAAAGATCAATGAGCTGGGCATCGGCCCCCAGGGATTCGGAGGAAAGACGACAGCCATCGGCCTGAATATTGAAACACTGCCGACTCACATTGCAGGAATGCCCTGTGCGGTGAATATCAACTGTCATGTGACACGCCACAAAACGGAGGTGATATAAATGGCTAGAAAGATTACCTTACCGCTGACAGAAGAGCTGGCAAAGACCTTGCATGCAGGCGACCAGGTGCTGCTGACAGGCACTATTTACACATCCAGGGACGCCGGACATAAGAGAATGTGCGAGGCGCTGGCAAGGGGGGAAGAGCTTCCCTTTGACCCGACAGATGCAACCATTTATTATGTAGGCCCCACACCGGCGAAGCCGGGGCAGGTCATCGGCAGCGCCGGACCTACCACCAGCGGACGTATGGACGCTTATGCGCCGACCATGATGTCGGTGGGCGCCAGAGGCATGATCGGGAAAGGAGCACGCCTCCCGGAAGTGGTAGACGCCATGAAAAAATACAGCGGCGTGTACTTTGGCGCCATCGGAGGCGCTGGCGCACTGCTGGCCAAGTGCATCAAAAAAGCAGAGCTGATCGCCTATGAAGACCTGGGAGCAGAAGCTCTGCGGAAATTATATGTGGAAGATATGCCGCTTGTCGTTATCATTGACAGCGAAGGCAATAACCTGTATGAGCAGGGACGGAAAAGATATCTGGAGAACAGGTAAAATCGGGGACGTACACTTTTTGCAAAAGTGTACGTCCCCAATTGCGTTTTGGGGTGTCCCTAATTGCATTTGCCCCTGTCCCCAAATGAAATATTCTGATGAATTTATAACGGGAAATTGCTTAGTCCGATGGCTTTTATTCGAAAAGGATTTTTGACAAAATTTAAGGTGGAAGAGTTTGAAGACCAATATATTTATGAACTGGAACGTATAGAACGCTACGGGGCGGACGAGGTTGAAAACATATATATGTTTTATCCGGGGTTCAGGGAAATTAGTGTAGAAGGCGCCAGGAAGGGCGACAGGCCAAAAGTAGAGCGGACAGTACCATTTCTGTATCATTGGGAAATGGATAAAGACAACGACGCCTATAAGGTGACGATAGGAAAAGAGAAATATTATTTTGCGTGGCTCTTTAATTAAGCCATTGAATAGAGGGAAATTGCGGAGTGTCCTGGGGAAAAGGGGGCAGGGATACGAATGAATTTTTTTGAAAAGATTGTTTTTGCTTCATTAGCGGGAAACATGCTCCTAAGCGCCGGTGTATGGGGATTCTGGATGAATCAGATCCCTATAGTAGCATTAAATGAAATATGGCTGATTGTTAATATCCTCTTGATTCCAGCCGGAGTCTTATGGAAAAAGAAAACATGCCGGTTTGAATTAGGGCTG
>OLQU01000727.1_pt1 | contig 26073 bp, 26 predicted proteins | sample 1672271 | NCBI WGS metagenome assembly OLQU01 (sample SAMEA3136666, study PRJEB25190) | human gut metagenome | biome: human gut; feature: human-associated habitat; material: faeces | place: Austria | collected 2013 | reverse complement strand
GGGCTGGACGGTACCCAGCTCAAGACCATTGCACTGGTGCTGATGGTGCTGGACCACATTCATTATTTCTTCGAGTTCACCGGCTGCATCCCGACGGTGTTCAGTATGCTGGGGCGGCTCAGTGCGCCGCTGTTTCTGTTCTGCACGGTGGAGGGCTTTGCCCACACCCATGACCGCAAGAGGTATTTTATCCGCATCTGGGCCATTGGCACTGCCATGGCGGCCCTGGAATTCTTTATGATCTACGCCAAAGCCTTCCGGCGCGGGGATGGCTTCTACCCGCTGAACGCGATTTTTCAGGATCTGATGCTGCTGTGCATCGTCTGGCAGGGCATCGACTGGCTGCGGGAGAAAAAGCTTGCAAAAGGCATTGCTGCCATTGCCGCCGTTTTGTGCTGGCCGTATGTGGTGGTAGTATTTCTGCTGCTCTTCCCCGGGGTACAGGAGATGCCCATTGCTTCAACGATCGTGGCCTTTGTCATTACAAGCCCGCTGCCCATGTGGACAACCATCACGGACGGCGGCTGGAGCTTTTTGCTGGGCGGTGTGCTGCTGTATGCCCTGCGGGGGCATCGCCGCGTACAGCTGACGGCATGGGCCGTGCTCATTTTCCTATGTGATTTTGTGCTGACCTTTGGGATGGCTTGCCGACAGGATGGCTTTGTCTGGACGCAGATGTTCACCGACTACTACGAGTGGTTCGGGGTGGCGGCGGTGCTGCTGATGCTGCTGTACAACGGGCAGCGCGGCAGCGGGCACAAGCAGTGGTTCTATTGGTTCTACCCAGCCCATGTGTATCTGCTTTACGGCGCTTCCTGCCTGCTTTATAACGTGTTGAGGTGATCTTGTGGCAAATATTCTGACGCTGGATGACAATCTGGAGCTCTGCAAGCTGATCCGCACCGCCTTGGAGCGGGACGGACACCGGGTAGAAACGCGGCAGGCAGGCGGGGAACTGACCGAGGCGCTTTGCCGCTGGGCAGACTGCATCCTGCTGGACGTGATGATGCCCGGAGAGGATGGCTTTGCGGTGTGCCGTCGCATCCGCAGCCTGACCGAAGCACCCATTCTGTTTCTGAGCGCCCGCACCGACGAGGCTGCTGTGCTGGAAGGCTTGGGCATCGGGGCAGATGACTTTTTGTCCAAGCCCTTCCGGGTGGCTGAGCTGAGGGCGCGGGTGGCGGCACATCTGCGGCGGCAGAGCCGCACCCCGGCACACCGGATGGTGCGCAGCGGCGTAGCCTTTGACCTGACCGCCCGGAGCGCGGCAGTGGAGGGCACAGTGCTGCCGCTGACCCGCTCGGAGTATGCCATCTGCGAGTATCTGGCACTGCACGCCGGGCAGACCTTTACCAAGGAGCAAATTTACGAAGCGGTTTTTGGCATTGACGGCACGGCGGACGACACTGCCGTGACACAGCACATCAAAAATATCCGGGCAAAGCTGCGGGCGGCGGGCGTGCCGGAGCCGGAAAAGCTGCTCAATACCGTATGGGGCGTGGGGTACCGATGGAAAAGCGAAGACTGACCTCTCTGCGCAGCGTGCTGCTGCAATATCTGGTGCGCACGGCGCTGGCCTGCCTGCTGGTCGCGGTGGGGTGGCTGCTGGTGCTGCTGCTGTGGATCCAGAACAGCGGATTGTTCCTGCCCGCGAATCAGGCCGCACAGGCCTGCCAGAAAGCCGCACAGGACGTTTTGCCGGGTATGACCGCCGACACCTTTGACGAGACGCAGCTGGACTCCTTGTGCCGGTACGCCCTGTTTGCCGCGCCGGACAGCAGCGAGGTGCTGGCCACCAACATGGATGCCGAGCACTTGCAGCGGGCAATGGAGAACCGGCAGGGGAAAACCCGCTGGCATTTTGGCTACACACAGTATTATATGACGTCGAAATTGCAGGACGGAACGGTTTGCCTGCTGCAATTTGACTATGCCGTGCCCTACTCCGACCCTGCGCTGCGGGGCGTGCTGCCGGATATGCAGACCGTGCACTGCATTCTGGGCATTCTGCTGCTGATAGGGGCAGTGGTGTGGAGCACCCACAGGACAGGGCGCTTCCTGACCCGGGAGACTGAAAAGCTGACCGCCGCCGCGCAGGCGGTGGCGCGGAAGGATCTGGACAGCGCCGTGTTTTCCGGTGCGAAGGTGCGGGAGTACGAGAGCGCTTTGCAGGCATTGCAGACCATGGGCGATGAATTGACCGGTAGCCTGCAGAAGCAGTGGGATATGGAGCAGCGGCAGCGGGAGCAGATCATTCGGCTGTCCCACAAGCTGAAAACGCCGCTGACCATCATCGAGGGCAACGCGGAGCTGCTGGCGGAGGATGACCTGACTGAGGAACAGCGGGCGCAGGTGGAAGCGATTCTGCAGGGCGCAGAGCAGACCCGCGCCTATCTTGGCAAGATCCGCGCCGAAGTGCAGACACCACTGAAATACAAAACGAAAAAGAATGACAAAACATGCCGAATCGTAGAAAACTGAACGGCAAACGGCAGCCCCGCCCGGAGAATGTTCCGGGCGGGGCTGCTTCGGGATTGCACGATGAGGCAGAATCTGGTATGATGGAAAAAAGCGGAAGAACCGCACGAAAAGGACGTCCCAAATCGTATTCCGAGTGAGGTGAGGAAGATGAAACTGCTTTTTAGACAGCGTGCATTCAGCTGGTTTGACAGCTACGACATCTACGACGAAAACGAAAACACCGTGTATGTGGTCAAGGGGCAGCTGTCCTGGGGGCACTGCCTGAAGATCTACGACCCGGAAGAACAGCAGGAGCTGGGCACCGTCAAGGAAGAGATCCTGACCTGGCTGCCCAAGTTTGAGCTGTACGAGGGCGAGACCTGCATCGGTACCCTGAAAAAGGAGCTGACCTTCTTCAAGCCGAAGTACAACATCGACTTCAACGGCTGGCATGTGGAGGGCGATGTATTCGAGTGGGACTATACCATCACCGGCCCGGACGGCGGCACGGTGGCTGCCGTGTCCAAGGAACCGTTCCACTGGACGGACACCTACGTTCTGGACATTACCGACCCGAAGGATGCGCTTTATGTGCTGATGTTCGTGTTGGCCATCGACGCGGAAAAGTGCTCGCGGAACTGACCCGGATCAACGAAAAAAAGAGGAACGACAGCTGTCGTTCCTCTTTTTGTATAGCAGATTTTTTACTTATTATCAGCCACCATCATCTTACTGGCCTTGTAGATGTCGCCGCAGCCGAGGGTGATGACCAGATCGCCCTCCCGGGCGTTCTGCTTGACCCACTCGGCGGCCTCCTCCAGACTGTTCACCAGAACAGAGCCGGGAATCTGAGCGGCCAGTTTTGCACTGGTAATGGTGGGATCGTTGGGCTCACGGCTGCCCATGATCGGGGTCAGCACAGTGATATCGGGGATCTTGAGCACATCCACAAAGTCGTTGAACAGCAGCTTGGTGCGGCTGTATGTAAACGGCTGGTGGACGGCGATCAGACGCTTGTAGCCCATCTCCTTGGCAGTGGTCAGGGTAGCGCGCAGCTCGGTGGGATGATGTGCATAATCGTCCACCACCAGAGCGCCGTTACACTCGCCGTAAACCTCAAAGCGGCGGCCAGCGCCCTTGAAATTCAGGGCTGCATCGGCGCACTGCTCCACGGTCAGGCCGATGAAGCGGCAGACGGCGCACATGGCAAGCGCATTGTAAATGTTGTGGTAGCCGGGCACAGCCAGACGGATATGGCCGGTGACCTTGTTCCACTCCTTCAGGTCGAACTCAAAGAAGCCGGGCTTGTATTCATTCACGTTCAATGCCTGATAATCGCCGTCGTTCTGGATGCCAAAGGTGCGCACGCGGCGGTCCAGCGTGTACATGACATCCATGGTGTTCTTGTCGTCCGCATTGGCAAAGATCATGAACTTGGTCATCAGGGCAAAGCGCTTGAAGGCAAACTTCAGTTCGCCCATGCTGCCGTAGTAATCCAGATGGTCGTTGTCGATGTTCAGCACAACGGACAGGTACGGGGTCAGTTTCAGGAAGGTCTCGGCAAATTCACAGGACTCAATTACGATATCGTCGCCCTTGCCAGCCTTGCCGTAGCCATTGATCAGCGGAAGCTTGCCGCCGATGACGGCAGACGGGTCGCGGCCTGCCAACTCCAGCGCAGTGGTAATCATGGAAGTGGTGGTGGTTTTGCCATGGGTGCCGGAGACGCAGATGCTCTGCTTGTACAGGCGGCTCACATAACCCAGCAGAACGCTGCGCTCGATGGTGGGGATGCCGTAGGAGGCAGCGGCATTCAGTTCCACGTTATCTTTGGAAATGGCGGCAGAGTAGACCACCATGTCGGTGCCGATCACATTATCGGCGCTGTGACCCAGGCTGACCTTGACACCCATCTCACGCTCGTAGCGGATGATGCTGCCATCCAGCACATCGCTGCCGGAGATCTCGTAGCCTTTTGCAGCAAGGATCTGGATGAGCGGATACATGCCGCTGCCGCCGCAGCCGATGAAGTGGATCTTTTTTACATTGTCCAGCAGGTGCTGGTTGTAATCGGTGTACATGAACATATAAGGCAACCTCCAAATAAATAACGGCCGCAGAGCAGACCGATTCAATCCATTCTATTAGGATACATCTTATTATATAATTTTTGGCGGACAAAATAAACAGGTAAACCCGAATTTTCGGAAAGAACCATAAATCCAATTCGGAATTTGTGATAAGTGTACAAGAAAACCGAAACCGGGAACTTCTTCATAAAAGATTTACATTTGCCTTTACAAAATACTTAACAACTTTGAATCATCTGTGGTAAAATAGAAAAGGACAATTTTTTAAGGGATCGTCGGTGCAGCCGACAGAGGATGCAGAACGGCTTTATAAAAGGAGAAATAATGTGAGAATCAAGATCACAGCGGACAGCACCTGCGACCTGTCCGAAGAGCTTTTGGCACAGTGGGACATTGCCCTGATGCCCATGCACATTCTGATGGGCGAGGATAGCTATCTGGACGGCGTAACGATCCACCCGGCAGATGTGTTTGCCTATGTGAATGCGGGCGGCAAAATGCCCAAATCCGCCGCCGCAAATCTGGTGGAATATACCGAATTTTTTGAGCCGTTTGCCAAAGAGTGCGATGCGGTGATCCATATTTCGGTCAGCAGCAAGCTTTCGTCCTGCTTCCAGAATGCGAAGCTGGCGGCAGGCGAATTCGAGAATGTCTATGTGGTGGACAGCCAGAATATCTGTACCGGGCAGGGCTATCTGGTGCTGAAAGCGGCCAAGTGGGCTGCAGATGGCCTGCCCCCCCGCAACATTACGATGCGGCTGCAGAGCCTTGCCAAACGGGTAGAGCTGAGCTTTGTACTGGATCGGCTGGACTTTATGGCCAAGAGCGGCCGCTGCTCCGGTGTGCTGGCCTTCGGGGCAAACCTGCTGGGCATCAAGCCCGCACTGGAAGTGATCGACGGCGAGCTGAAGGTAGTCAAAAAATACCGCGGCAGCCTGCCCATCTGCGTGGGCAAGTACATCACCGACCGTCTGGTGGAACGCGACGACATCGAGGACAGCCTTGTGTTCATCTCCTCCTGCCAGCCGAAGCCCGGCTGCATGGACGCAGTGAAGGCGGGGCTGAAGAAATACGGAAGTTTCAAGGAATGCCACGAGACAGACATCGGCACCACCATCGGCGGCTATTCCGGCCCGGGTACCATTGGCATCGTGTTTGCACGGAAGGAAAAATAAAAAAGTGGCTGTTGCACATGCGACAGCCACTTTTTCTCACTGGGAGCGGCGTTTTAAAATTTCATCCAGAATGGCATCGGCCACATCGGCCTTGCTCATCAGCGGCAGCTCACGGGTGCCGTCCGGGGTAATGAGGGTGACTACATTGGTGTCCACACCAAAACCGGCACCGGCCACTTTCAGGTTGTTGGCAACCACCATGTCCAGATTCTTTTTGGTCAGCTTTGCAGAGGAGTTTTCCACAAGATCGCGGGTCTCCATGGAAAAACCGCACAGGAACTGGTGGGTCTTTTTGGGGCCGATGGTGCCCAGAATATCCGGCGTGCGTTCCAGAGGGATGGACATGTCGCCGTCCTTTTTTTTGATCTTGTCGTTTGCCACGGCAGCGGGGCGGTAGTCGGCCACGGCAGCGGCCATAATGAGCACATCCGTAGCATCAAAGCGGCTGGTGACGGCTTCGTACATCTGCTGAGCAGTGGTCACGGGCACATCGGTGGTAAACTTGACCGGCTGCAGGGCAGTCTCGCCGTGGATGAGGGTGACATCCGCGCCGCGCATGGCGGCGGCACGGGCAAGGGCATAGCCCATCTTGCCGGTGGAATGGTTGGTGAGGTAGCGCACCGGGTCCAGCGGCTCCTGCGTGGGGCCGGCGGTGACGGCAATGCGCAGACCGGCAAGATCTTTGGGCCGGGCAATGGCATGCAGGATATACTCGATCAGCACATCTTCCTTAGGCAGACGGCCGCTGCCAACATCCTTGCAGGCCAGCACGCCGCTCTCGGAGGGGATCACCGTGAAGCCGTAGCGTTCCAGCGTGGCGATATTATCCTGCGTGATGGGGTTTTCCAGCATTCCGGTATTCATGGCCGGAGAAACGAGCTTGGGGCACTTTGCAGCCAACACTGTGGTGGTGAGCATATCATCGGCGATGCCGTGGGCCATCTTGGCGATGACGTTGGCAGTGGCCGGGGCGACAAGGATCACATCGGCTTTTTTTGCCAGCGAGATGTGGGTGACTTCAAACTTGAAATCCCGGTCAAAGGTATCCACCATGCACTTGTGGCCGGTAAGCGTTTCAAATGTAACAGGGGTGATGAACTGGGTCGCATTTTTGGTCATGATGACCTCCACATCGGCTCCCAGCTTGCGCAGTGCGCTGGCCACGTTGGCCATTTTATAGGCGGCAATGCCGCCGCTTACGCCCAGAAGGACGCATTTTCCGTTCAGATCCATTGGTAAAACCTCCTGCAAAAACGTACTGTTTCCACATTTCTTACCTTAGTATAATGCAAAAGTTCCGCCAGCACAACAAAATCTTTGTACAGGCTTGTAACTGGGGACAAAATGCGGTAAAATACAGCTTGACAAAGAATAGATGAACAACCCGTTAGGGTCGGTGTGCCGGCAGCTTTCTCTTCGGACACGAGTCGGGCCATTCCATCGCCCGCCCTATTGCCTGACGGCAACAGGGTCCCACCCCAGCGGACGGTCCTCAGAGAAACTACCGGCCCGCCGTCTGGATAAGATGCCGGCCTGCCGTTACTCAAACCTTTAAAAAGGAAAACAGAATTATGATCTTAGCCATTGATATAGGCAACACCACCGTCGCCCTTGGGGGCATTCGGGACGGACGTGTATGCTTTGTGGCGCGCATGGACACGGTGCGCACCCGCACGGCTGCAGAATATCGTGTCGAAATGGATAAAATTTTTGCGCACCGCCGCCATCCTGAGCGCCCCATGCGCTTTGAGGGCGCTGTGCTCACCAGCGTGGTGCCCCAGATCACCGGGGCACTGGCTGAGTGCGCCCGCCATTATACGGGCAGGAAGCCGGTCATCGTCTCGCCGGAGATCCGAACCGGACTGACCATGGGCGTGGATGAACCCCACGCCGTGGGCAAGGATCGCCTTGTGGATGCGGCTTATGCGGCGGCAAATTTTCCGCTGCCGGTGGTCACGGTGGATCTTGGCACTGCCACGACCTTTAATGTGGTGGACGAGAACCGCGTGTTCCGGGGCGGTGTCATCTGCCCGGGGCTTTCCACCGGGCTGCGGGCACTGGGCGACCGCTGTGCCCAGCTGCCGCAGGTGCATCTTGGCTCGCCCAAAAGCGCCATTGGCACCAACACCGAAAAATGCATGCTGTCCGGCTCCGTGATGGGCACGGCTGTGCTCATTGACGGCATGGTGCAGCGCATTGAGGAAGAGCTTGGCCGTCCGGCCACTCTGGTGGTAACAGGAGGGCTGGCAAAGTATGTGACACCGCTGTGCCGCCACCCGCTGACCTACGACCCGGAGCTGCTGATGAAGGGACTTGCCCTTTTGTACCAGCTCAATGCGTCCCAGCCGCAGCACCACGGTGCGGGCGGCGGCAGGCACTATGGCCGGCAGAACCAGCACGGCCATGCAAAACAGCGCACCTACCCCAAAAAGCGCACCCGCCGCGAGCCGGAAGCGCTGGTAGGCTGACCAACGACAGGATGGGGAGAAAAATCAGATGAAATTAGGCATTCTTGGCACGGGCAAGATCGTGCGGGAATTTTTGCCATGGCTTGCAGAGCACACGCCTTTTACGGTGCAGGCCATCTGCAGCACCGAGCGCAGCGCCGAGCTGGCTCAGAGCCTTTGCGGCCAGTACGGCGTGCCGCAGCACACCACCAATTTTCTGGAACTGCTGCAGTGGGTGGATGTGGTGTACATTGCAGTGCCGAACCTGCAGCATGTGCGCTATGCCCGCGTGGCGCTGGAAGCAGGCAAACATGTTATTGTGGAAAAGCCGCTGGCACCCACGGCGGCCCAGACTGAAGAACTGGTAAATCTGGCACGGCACAAAAAGGTGTTCCTGTTTGAAGCCATCACCACCCAGTACCTTGAAAACTACGCAAAGATCCGGGAGCTGCTGCCCCGCATTGGCACCGTGAAGCTGGTACAGTGCAATTTCAGCCAGTATTCCAGCCGGTACGATGCCTTCTGTGCAGGCGATGTACAGCCTGCCTTTGACCCGGCCTGTGCCGGCGGTGCCCTGATGGATCTTGGCGTATATAATGTAAGCTACATCGTGGGCCTGTTCGGGGAGCCGAATCAGGCCAAATATACCGCCAACATGGAGCGCGGCATCGACACCAGCGGCATCCTGACCATGGATTACAGCGGCTTCAAGGCCGTGAGCATCGCCGCCAAGGACTGCGCGGCCCCGGCCCGGTACATCATTCAGGGCACGAAGGGCTATATCCTGCAGAAGTCCACCGCCAACTGCTGCGGCGGCATCACCTTCCACCCTAACGAGGGCAAGGAAGAGCACTATAACCTGAATGGCGGCAGGCCCCGGCAGGCGGCAGAGTTTGAAGCCTTTGCCCGTGCGCTGGAGAGCGGAGATCAGGAGCTGTGCGGCCGGATGCAGGATACCACCATCGCGGTGAGCCGTGTGCTCACGGTGGCCCGCCGCAATGCGGGCATCCGCTTCCCGTGCGACCACTGACCCCCAAAACAGCCATTTCCATTGGAACACGCCCTGACAAAACGCGCTCCAAATTATTTGAATATTTACTTTAAAACCCGCATAGAGCGGGCAGGTTTGCGCCGTATCCGACGTATAGGGCGGAACGGCAGCAGGAGGAAAACTGAATATGAAAAATACGAAAACTCTTACCCGTGTGGCGCTGCTGGTTGCCATTGAGCTGGTCATGAAGATGGTGGGTCTGGGCAGTGTGCCTGTGGGCCCGCTGTACATGAGCTTCCTGACCCTTCCCATTGCAGTGGGTGCCATCACCATGGGCCCCGCTGTGGGCGCACTGCTGGGCGGTGTGTTCGGCGCAGTGAGCTTCTACGATGCCATCACCGGTGCTTCCGCTATGACGGGTGCGCTGTTTCAGGTAAGCCCTGTGAACACCTTTATCCTGTGCGTGGGTATGCGCGTGCTGATGGGCCTGTGCTGCGGCCTGATCTTCAGCAGCCTGAAGCGCTTTGACAAGCCCGGCACATGGAGCTACATCGTCAGCGCCATGAGCGCCCCGTTCCTGAACACGGTGTTCTTCATGGGCTGGATCGTGCTGGCCTTCTACGGCTGTGACTACGTGCAGAACCTCGTGTCCGTCAAGGGTGCTGCGAACCCCTTCATGTTCGTGGTGCTGCTGGTCGGTGTGCAGGGCGTGGCCGAGTTCCTTGTCTCCGGCATTCTGGGCGGCATCGTAGCCCGTGCTGTGGCAAAGTTCGTAAAATAAAAGATGTGCCGGATGTCAGGGCGGCGCATTCTATAATCGTGATAAAAAACTCCTCCGGCGAAAGCTGGAGGAGTTTTTTCACAACAAATATTTCTCCTGCATAGGATGGCCCACGAGCAGGCAAAGGGGGATGCGGCATGGAAGCGAAAAAGCTGTTTGTGGTGGTGGGCACCGATGCCCGGCAGGCGGCGGCAGGCCGGGTGCTGGAACGGGCAGGTTATGCGGTGGGCGGAGCCGAGCAGGTTGCACTGGCAGATTATATCCTGCTGCCTCTGCCGCTGGATGCGGCCCGCACCCCGCTGGCAGAGCTGCTGCGGGCCGCAAAGCCCGGTGCGGTGGCACTGGGCGGCAGGCTCTCAGTTCAGGCAAAGACCATCGCACAGGAAGCGGGCGTGGAGCTGGTGGATTACTTTGCCCGACCGGAGCTGACGGTGTACAATGCCATCCCTACGGCGGAGGGCTGCATTGGCATCCTGCTGGCCGAGCGCACCCGTACCCTGTGGGGCACAAACCTTCTGCTGCTGGGCTTTGGCCCGGTGGGGCAGGCGCTGGGGGCGCGGCTGGCGGCACTGGGGGCAAATGTGACTGTCTGCGCCCGGCGCGCCGAACAGCGTGCGCTGGCCGAGAGCCTTGGTCTGCAGGGTGCAGAGCTTGCCCGGCTGGCCGCGCTGGCTCCGGCCTTTGATACGGTGGTGAACACCATCCCGGCCCCGGTGCTGACCGAGCCGGTGCTGGCGGCTCTGCGGCCCGGCAGCCTGATCGTGGATCTGGCATCAAAGCCCGGCGGCACCGACTTTGCTGCGGCGCAGCGGCTGGGCTGCAAGGCCATCCATGCGCTCAGCCTGCCCGCCGCCTGTGCGCCGGACACGGCCGGGGAAGCGGTGGCACGCACCGTGCTGACCATTTTGCGGGAGCGGGAGGAACACACATGAGAACGCAGAAAAAAGGACGCATTGCATTTGCGGTGTGCGGCAGCTTCTGCACACTGGAAGCGGCGCTTGCGGCAGCGCAGCAGCTGACAGAACAGGGCTGGGAGCTGCTGCCCATCATGAGCTTTGCCGCAAAGCAGGATACCCGCTTTGGCACCGGGCAGTTTTGGCAGGAACGGCTGGAAGCCCTTACCAGCCATGTAGTGCTGGACACATTGCAGGCCGTGGAGCCGCTTGGCCCTAAAAAGCTGGTCAGTGCACTGGTGATCGCGCCCTGCACCGGGGCCACGCTGGCACGGCTTGCGGCGGGGCTTTCCGATACGCCGGTGACGCTGGCGGCAAAGAGCCTGCTGCGGGTGGGGTGCCCGGTTCTGGTGGGCGTTTCCACCAACGATGGGCTGGGAGCGTCGGGGGAGAACATCGCTCGACTTTTCCAACGCAAGCATTACTACTTTGTGCCCTACGGGCAGGATGACCCCACCCACAAGCCCAACAGCCTGAAGGCGGACTTTGCCCGTCTGCCCGCTGCACTGGACGATGCGCTGGCCGGGCGGCAGCTGCAGCCCGTTCTGCTGCAAAACAACGTCTGAATGGCTTTTCAGCCGGGGTAAAGTGTGGTATACTATTATCTGATGCTTTGCCGGTGCAGTACGACGGGCAGAAAAACGCTCAATGGAGAAAAACCAGATGAAAAAACTGACCGCAGCGCTGTGTGCTGTGCTGCTTGTGTTCTGTATGTTTGTGCCAGGGGCAGCGGCGGCTGGCCCTGCCCTTGGTGCCACCCGCGCTTACTGCATCATCGATGCAGACACCGGCCTTGTGCTGGCACAGCAGAATATGAACGAAGAGCTGCACCCGGCATCCATCACCAAGGTGATGACGCTGGGCCTTGCCTGCGAAAAGGCGCAGGGAAACTGGGATGATATAAAGCTCACCGTGACCCACGAGGATGTTTACTCGCTGGCAGGCACCGATTCCAGTCACATTGCCCTGCGCGAGGGCGAAGAAGTGCCCCTGACCGATGCACTGTATGCCACCATGATGGCCAGTGCCAACGACGGCGCGAACCTGCTGGCCGAATATGTGGGAGAGGGCACCATCGCGGACGGCGTGGCAAAGATGAATGCGCGGGTAGAAGAGCTGGGCCTTGCGCACACCCACTTTGCAAACCCCCACGGCATCAGCGACGAGGACCACTACACCAGCTGCTACGACATGGCGCAGATCCTGCGCTGGGCACTGGAGCAGCCGGGGTTTGAGCAGGTGTTCACCCGCAATGAGATGTACACCATGGACCCCACCAACATCCAGCCCGTGACCCGCTACTTTTCCCAGCAGGACAAGATGCGCATTGGCTCCAGCCGGTACTACATCTCGTCCATTCTGGGTTCCAAGCTCGGTTATACCAACACGGCCCGCTACAGCTACGCCTGTCTGGCAGAGCAGAACGGCGTGCGGCTCATCTGCGTGACTATGCAGAGCGAGCTGAGCACCGATAAATACAACGATGTCCGCACTCTGCTGGATTATGCGTTCAGCACCTTTACCGGCTACACCGACCTGCCCGCGCAGGGCATCACAGCACCGCTGAGCGTGGTGGGCGGCGGCGGGAGCCTTGGCACCGTGACCGTCTCCGACCCCGGCGTGCGGCTGCTGCTGGCCAACGGCCTGACTGCCGACGATGTGGAGGTGACGCTGGAACTGCCGGAAAGCTATGTCCTTGGCTCCGACCCGGAGGTGTACGCTGTGTACACCGTCCACGGCGGCGAAAAGCAGGAGAGCACCAGCGTGCGTGTGGATGCGGAAATTTCCGGCCTGCCTGAACTGCTGGAGAACAGCACCGGTCAGGAGTTGGAAGCGGCCAAGGCGGTAAAGCCCCAAAGCCATGCATTCTGGCTGCTGGGCATCTCGCTGGGGTCCACCGCAGCGGCAGCGCTGGTGACTTTTCTGGTGGTGCGGTTCATCACCTGGCGGAAGAAACGCCGCAGAACGCGCACGGAACAGGGACAGACCCGCCGCGGCAAATAAGCGCAAAAGCCTGCGTCGAACAGACTTTTCCAGATAAAACAAACATGCTTCACAAAAAGAGAGGTACAAAATATGGGCAAGTTTACGTTTACTCAGACCGAGATCCCCGGTGTTGTGGTCATTGAGCCGCAGGTGTTCGGCGACGACCGCGGCTATTTTATGGAGACCTATCAGAAGGATCAGTTTGCCGAAGCCGGCATCGATAAGGAGTTCGTGCAGGACAACCAGAGCCGCTCCACCCGCGGCGTGCTGCGCGGCCTGCACTTCCAGAAGAACCACACGCAGGGCAAGCTGGTGCGCGTGACCAAGGGCGAGGTGTTTGACGTGGCCGTGGACTGCCGCCCCCACAGCGCCACCTTCGGCAAGTGGGTGGGCGTGACCCTTTCCGAGGAAAACAAGAAGATGTTCTACATCCCGGAGGGCTTTGCACACGGTTTTCTGGTGCTGAGCGATGTGGCAGAGTTCTGCTACAAGTGCACCGATGTGTACGACCCCACCAGCGAGGGCGGCATCCCTTACGATGACCCCACCGTGAACGTGCAGTGGCCGGACTGCGGCTGCGAGCACAAGACCAGCGCAAAGGACAAGCTGCACGAGCCCTTTGCTGCACAGAAGTTTGAATATTTTGAAAAGTGGTGATCGCCTGTGGCAAAATTCAAAGCAATGTGGAACGGCTTCTGGCGCTACCGCTATCTGCTGTGGAACCTCGTCAGCCGTGACTTCAAGCTCAAATACCGCCGCAGCGTGCTGGGCGTGGTGTGGAGCGTTCTGAACCCGCTGCTCATGTGCCTTGTGTACTGGGCCGTGTTCAGCAGTCTGATGGACATGCGCGGCAGCGGCATCGACAACTTTGCCGTGTTCCTGATGTGCGGCCAGCTGCTGTTCAACTTCTTCAACGAGGCCACCTCCACCGGCATGAGCAGTGTGCTGGGCGCTGCGCCCCTGCTCAAAAAGGTGTATATCCCCAAGTATATCTTCCCGCTGGAAAAGTGCTGCTTTGCCATGGTGAACTGTGTGTTCAGCTTTGTGGCACTGCTGCTGGTCATGATCTTTACCGGTGCACCCTTCCACCTGACCCTCATCGAGGCGGTCTACCCGCTGGTGACGCTGTTCTTCTTCAGTCTGGGCGTGGGCCTGCTTCTGGCAGCGGCTACCGTGTTCTTCCGGGATATCATGCACATCTGGAGCGTGTTCATCACCGCATTGCTGTATTTTTCCGCCATCTTCTACGACCCTACCCAGATGACCTTTTCCATCGGCGGGTTCAACATGCAGCAGATCATCAAGCTGAATCCCATGTACTGGTACATCACAGGCTTCCGCCGTACCGTGATGTGGGGCATCCCGCTGGATTTCAACATGTTCGCGGTGTGCGGCTGCTGCGCCGTGCTCTCCATGCTGGTGGGCGTGTGGGTATTCCGCAAAACGCAGGACCGCTTTGTGCTGCATATTTAAGGAGGAAGAACAATGGAACCGATCATCAAAGTGGACAATGTTTCCATGTGCTTCAACCTCTCCAAGGAAAAGCATGAGAGCCTGAAAGAGTATTTTCTGGCCATGGTGCAGGGCCGCCTGCAGTACGATGAATTCTACGCCCTGAAGGACGTGAGTCTGGACATCATGCCCGGCGATTTCTACGGCCTTGTGGGCCTGAACGGCTCGGGCAAGTCCACCCTGCTCAAGACCATTGCGGGCGTGTACAAGCCCAGCAAGGGCAAGGTGACGGTCCGCGGCTCCATCGCCCCGCTCATCGAGCTGGGCGCGGGCTTTGATATGGACCTGACTGCCCGCGAGAACATCTATCTGAACGGCACGGTGCTGGGCTTCTCGCCCAAGTATCTGGACGAAAAGTTTGATGAGATCGTGGAGTTCAGCGAGCTGCAGAACTTTCTGGATGTGCCGCTCAAGAACTACTCCTCCGGCATGGTGGCCCGCATCGGCTTTGCCATTGCCACCATCACCAAGCCTGATATCCTCATTGCGGACGAGGTGCTTTCGGTGGGCGATTTCCTGTTCCAGCAGAAGTGCGAAAAGCGGATGCAGGAGCTGATGGCGGGCGGCACCACGGTCATTCTGGTGTCCCACTCCATCGAGCAGATCGAGCGCATGTGCAGCAAGGTGGCATGGCTGAGCCACGGCCACCTGAAAATGAATGGCGATACGGCAACGGTTTGCGCGGCCTACAAGGCAACGCAGCGCGGCGAGGCCTGATATGAATGTACGACTGAAACGTGCCAGAGAACTGGCAGGCTATGCGGTGCAGCTGACGAAGGACGAGGGCCTGCCCACCATGCTCAAACGGGGCGCGGGCTTTGTCAAGCGCCGCTGCTTTGGCAAGCGTGCCCGCTATCTGCCCGCCAAAAAGGTGCTGGAAGCCCAGCGGGCTGAAATGGCCGGCAAAACGGCGGCAGACTGCGGCCTGCCCACCATCAGCATCCTGACCCCGCTGTATAATACACCGGAAAAATACCTGCGGGAATTTCTGGATTCCTTTGTGAACCAGACGGCCCCCAACGGTCAGCTCTGCCTTGCGGATGCTTCCGATGCAGAACATGCCGATGTGAAGCGCATCGTGGAGGAATATCAGACAAAGAATCAACGCATCGTATACCAAAAGATCGAAAACAAAGGCATTGCGGCCAACACCAATGCTGCGGCAGAGCTTGCCACAGGGGAATATCTGGCCCTTGCCGACCACGATGATATCCTTGCGCCCCACGCCATGTACACCATGGGCAAAGCCATTCTGCAGCTGCGGGCGCAGGGCGAGCCGGACGGCTTCCTCTACAGCGATGAAGCACTCTTTTCCAAGAGCATCCAGCGGCCCATGGTGGCCCACTTCAAGCCGGATTACGCCCCGGACTATCTGCTGTGCTGCAACTACATCTGCCACTTGGCGGTGTTCCAAAAGGCGCTGTGGGATGAGATTGGCGGGGAGCGGCCGGAGTGCGACGGCAGTCAAGACCACGACCTGTTCCTGCGCCTTGTGGAAAAGACCAGCGGCGCGGCCCATGTGCCGCAGGTGCTGTACTACTGGCGGGTGCACGCAGGCTCCACCTCTGGCGGCACCGATGCCAAGCCCTATGTGGCGGCAGCAGCCAAAAAGGCGCTGGCCGACCATCTGGCCCGCACCGGACGCACTGGCACCGTGGAGGATGGCCTGTTCCCCAGTACCTACCGGGTGAAGTGGGATATCGTGGGCGACCCGAAGGTGAGCATCCTCATCCCGAACAAGGACCACACCGACGATCTGGAAAAGTGCCTGCACAGCATCTGGACCAAAACCAGCTGGGAGAACTTTGAGGTCATCGTCATCGAGAACAACTCCACCGACCCGGCCACCTTTACCTATTATAAGGAAGCCCGGCAGCGCTACGACGGCCTGCAGGTGGTCAGCTACCCGCAGAAGGGCTTCAACTTTTCCGGCATCAACAACTTTGGCCGGCAGTACGCCAGCGGGGATTACCTGCTGCTGCTGAACAACGACGTGGAGGTGCGCAATGCGGATTGGCTCACGGAGCTTTTGCGGCAGTGTGCTCACCCCGGCGGCGCGGCCATCTGCGGTGCAGAGCTGCTTTACCCGGACGAGACGTTGCAGCATGCGGGCGTTGTGACCGGCCTTGGCGGCTACGCGGGCCACAGCCACAAATACCGCAAGGCGGGCGGCAGCGGCTACATGTTCCGCGCTGCAACGGTGCAGGACTTTTCCGCCGTCACCGGTGCCTGCCTGCTGGTAAAGACCAGCGTGTGGGACGAAGTGGGCGGTCTGGACGAAGCCTTTGCGGTGGCCTTCAACGATGTGGATTTCTGCCTGCGGGTGCGGGATGCAGGATACCGCATTGCGTGGACACCCTATGCTCAGCTGACCCATTACGAGAGCAAGAGCCGCGGCGGCGATGAAAAAGACCCGGTGAAAGCCCGGCGCTTTGCCGCCGAGCAGCAGCGGCTGTATGCCGTGCACGGCAAGGCGAACATCCTGCACGACCCCTACTACAACCCCAACCTGACCATGGACCGGGAGGATTTTTCCGAAAGCAATGATCTGCGCGGGCTGAAAGAGGGACGTATCACGGTGCAGTGGAGGAAATAACAGCATGAACATCAAGGGCCATTTTGAGACCATCACCCGGCACAAGCTGCTGGTGATGAAATACTGCTTTGCATGCGGGCTCTATGAGCAGGGCCTTGCCCACGACCTGAGCAAGTACAGCCCTACCGAGTTCATACCGGGCTGCATCTATTATCAGGGTGACCACAGCCCCAACGAAGCGGAACGTCTGGCGCGGGGCTATTCCTCCGCGTGGCTGCACCACAAGGGCCGCAACAAGCACCATCTGGAATACTGGATCGACTACAGCACCCGGAAGGTGGGCCTTGCCGGCATGAAGATGCCCCTGCGCTATGTGTGCGAAATGGTGTGCGACCGCGTGGCCGCAAGCCAGATCTATCTGGGCGACAAGTACACCGATGCTTCCCCGTGGGAATACTACGAGCGCAGCAAGACCCACTACCTGCTCCACCCGGAGACCCGTGCCCTGCTGGAAGAACTGCTGAAAATGGTGCGTGACCTTGGGCATGACCGCACCTTTGAGCACATGAAATACCTGCTGGGCTGCGAAAAAGATTACTAAAAGGAATATTTTGCTTAAAAACACCGCTGAGGGAGACCCGGCGGTGTTTTTTGTATGCCATGAAAAAACACAAAAAGCTCCGGCGCGGTGCTGTGCTTTCCTGCCAAAGGATACGCCGAAGCCCCAAAACGGTGCGCATCTGTGCCAAAAGGCGGACGTACTTTTTGTTTTTTCTGCGAATTGACGAGACCCTATAGGGGAGGGTAAAATGGAGAAAATAGGCCGGAGGGGTTCGGCCTGAGCTGTAAGACACCTTTCTGAAAAGGGAGGAACAACAACATGAAACTGTTCAAGAAACTGGCAGCGGCCATGCTGGCAGCTGCTCTGGCACTGACCATGGTGGGCTGCGGTGCAGGCGGCACGGGCTCGGCGTTTGATCTGAAGAACGAAGTGCTGAATGCGATCGAAGACAACTACAATATGAACGACAAGACTGCGACCCACACGACTGCCATGGATATGGCAGCGGCTGCGCTCATTGAGAAGGCTGCAGCGGATGAAGATGCAAAAAACGATGATGTTACGGTGAAAGACCTTCTGGAAAAAAGCAATGCAGGCAATTACATTGCGATCTTTGAGCCCTATGCCCAGCTGCGTACGGAATTTATGCAGTATTTCTACGTTAATCAAATGGGAGAAACACTTAATTATGCAATCCGGCAAATTGAAAACGAGGACTACTACAATAATTCTGATACGGTCGTTAAAATCGGCAACCCTGTAATTCATACGGGTGATCCGATCGAGATCGGTGCAGCAACGGGTAAGATCAAGGACAAGAACTATCTGGTTCTGCTGGTGAAAAAGGCAGCCTGATCAACCGGCTAAAACAGAACATCGACCTGTAAATAGATTTTAGGAGGAACAAGACCATGAAATTGTTCAAAAAACTGGCTGCTGCTGCACTGGCAGCGGTTCTGGCCCTGTCCATGGTGGGCTGCGGCAAGGCAAACGGCGTAAATTCCACCAAGCAGCTTGTGCTGGATCTGATGGCTGATTATGCAGCTCTGGATGAGTCAGAGCTCAGCAACACGGCTGAAATGGACGGCATTGCACAGAAGCTGCTGAATAAGGCGGCGGAGCTTTATGGAACGGAGGAACATGCGGGTGAGCCTGTGGGTGATCTGCTGAAAGCTGCCAGCGAGAAAGACGATGTGGGTTTTGACGCAACCAAAACCTATATTGTCACCTACGCAGAGGATTATCAGTACAAGAGCAACCTGATAATGAATGTTCAGAAGCAGCATGCCTTCTTTTCAAAGCTGATGACGAGCGGCTTTATGATGCCGGAGAACGGTTTAGACAAAAAAGTAGTAAAGAAAGCAGATATTGGCGTTGCTGTTGGTAAAATTGGCGACAAGACCTATGCGGTCGTAGTCGCGATGCCCACGGAGCTTGCTGCTGCCCCGGACAAGGACTAAACAGATACAGAAACCCTACAGCATAACAAAAAGGCGCTGGCTCCGGCCAGCGCCTTTTCTGTGTCTGTCAACATCTGCCAACCCGGCAAAAAACCACACATCCCCCAGCCCGGGCGGCGCTGCCGCTCAGGCTGGGGGATGTGTTTGTGCAAGACGGGTGTTACTGCTCGTTTTCGTAGATCTGGATATAGCGGGGCGCGTTTTTATCCTGAACAAGCAGCAGGGCGGCGGTCAGGGCAACGGCCAGCGTGGTGAGCAATGCGAGCAGCACTTTGAGAACTTTCATGGTTTGAAGCCTCCTTGGAAAAGTCTGGCGCGGAGCGGGGGACGTTCCGCAAGTGAATGTTGACAATAGTATACCATATTTCGTCTGCAAAGGCAAACACCGGATACAGGAAGAAAAATACGGTGGTTAGTTGTATATAACCACGAAAAAATGAAAAGAAAGTTCAGGAAAATACATCATTTTTGTGCCATTGTCGTTGACTTCCCACGCCAAAATGATACAATAAACATGTTAAGCAGCTGCTGTCCCTGTACCAGTGCGCCTGCATGGGCGTGGGGGCGGCAATTCAAGCAGAATGGGGGATTTGAATTCCATGTTGAACAAGCTGAAACGTGCGGCGCTTGGCGCGCATACGCCGCATGACAAGGCAACTGCTGCAAGCAAACCGGTCCCGATGCCTCTGCCCGCGCAGGTACGCATCCTCATGAGCCAGCATATCGGCGCTCCCGCCAAAGCTCTGGTCAAAAAGGGCGACGAGGTATTCGTTGGCACAAAGATCGGCGAGGCTGGCGGCTTCGTCTCTGCAAACATCCACTCCAGTGTCTCCGGCACGGTTGCCGCGGTGGAGCCCTTCCGTCTGTCCAATGGCCGCATGTGCGACTCTGTCGTCATCAAGACCGATGGCAAACAGACCGTGGACCCGGCTGTCAAGGCACCGGAAGTGACCGATAAGGCCAGCTTCCTCAAGGCTGTGCGTGAGTGCGGCCTGGTCGGTCTGGGCGGCGCAGGCTTCCCGACCGACGTAAAGCTGCAGCCCAAGCAGCAGGTGGATACCCTGCTGATCAACGCTTCCGAGTGTGAAGTGTGGCTGACCAGCGATACGCAGGAGATGCTGAACTGCAGCGATGATATCATCCGCGGCATCAAGGCCGTGTTGCAGTACACCGGCATCCCGAAGTGCGTCATCGGCATTGAGAACAACAAGCCCGAGTGCATCGACCTGCTGTGCAAAAAGACCAATGGCGACAGCACCATCGAGGTCAAGCCCCTGCCCAGTGTCTACGGCACCGGCGCAGAGCTGATCCTTATTGAAAAGTGTCTGGGCCGCGAAGTGCCCCACGGCGGTCTGCCCGCAGATGCCGGCGCCATCGTCATGAACGTGACCAGCGTTTCCACCCTTGGCAAGTATCTGGCTACCGGTATGCCGGTGGTCGAGCGCACCATCACCGTGGACGGCGATGCCTGTGCAAAGCCCCAGAACATCGTTGTCCCCGTGGGCACTGCCTATCAGGACATCATTGATTTTGCGGGTGTCAAGGGCGAGCTGGGCAAAGTGGTTGCCGGCGGTGCCATGATGGGCCCCGCTGTGGAGAACCTGAGCTACCCCACCACCAAGACCACCTCCGGCCTGATCTTCCTGAGCAAGGCCGCTGCAGAGCCTGCACCGGTGAATCCCTGCATCCGCTGCGGCCGCTGCGTGGAGTACTGCCCCATGGGTCTGGAGCCTGTGGAGGTCAATCAGGCATACGCTGCACGCGATGTGCAGGAGCTGGGCAAGCTGCATGCAGACTACTGCTTCAACTGCGGCAGCTGCTCTTTCGTCTGCCCGGCAAAGCGCCCTGTTACCCAGATGATGAGTCTGGCAAAGGCGTTCTACCTTGGTGAAATCAAAAAAGGAGGCAATAAGTAATGGATACGAAGCTTATTGTTTCGGCTTCCCCGCATGTGCGCAGCGAAGAGACCACCCAGAGCCTGATGGCCAACGTGATCGTCGCCCTGTGCCCCTGCGTGGTGGCCTCTGCCATCATTTTTGGTATGCGTGCACTGCTGGTAACAGCTGTGTCCGTGGTGGCCTGTGTGGCTTTTGAGTGGCTGTACTGCAAGCTGCTCAAGAAGTCCAACCCCATCAGCGACCTGTCCGCCGTCGTCACCGGCATCATTCTGGCCATGAACGTGCCCGTGGGCATGCCCATCGGCCAGCTCATCATCGGTGATCTGGTGGCCATCGTCATCGTCAAGCAGCTGTTCGGCGGCATCGGCATGAACTTTGCCAACCCCGCTCTGGTGGGCCGTATCGTGCTGTTCATCAGCTTTGCCGGTTCCATGAACAAGTGGGTGTTCCCGGATGCAGCGGTGGACCAGCTGTCCAGCGCTACCCCGCTGGCTGTGGCCGATAAGTCCAAGCTGAGCCTGCTGGATCTGTTCATGGGCATCCACGGCGGTGTGCTGGGCGAGACCTGCGCACTGGCCATCGTGCTGGGCCTGATTTATCTGGTGGCCACCAAGACCATCAGCATCGCCATCCCGGCTTCTTACGTCGGCAGCATGTTCGTGTTCTACCTCATTGCTACCCACAGTGTGCACGAGGCTCTGGTTGCCGTGCTGAGCGGCGGCCTGCTGTTCGGTGCCGTGTTCATGGCTACCGACTACGTTACCAGCCCCTTCACCCTGAAGGGCAAGCTGGTGTACGGCGTGGCACTGGGCATCGTCACCTTTGCCATCCGTTACTGGGGCAGCTACACCGAGGGCGTGTCCTTCGCACTGCTGTTCATGAACCTGTGGGTTCCCTACATCAACGATCTGACCCGTCAGACCCCGTATGGCTACATCAAGCCTGCAAAGAAAGCAAAGGAGGGTGCTGGCAAATGAGTAAGTCTTCCAACTGGGAGAGCACCATCAAGCCCATTGTTGTGCTGAGCGTTATCTCCCTGATCGCCAGCCTGCTGCTGGCACTGGTGAACGGTATGACCGCCCCGGTCATTGCCGAGAACACCAAGCGCACCACTCTGGCCGCTTATGTCGGCGTGCTGCCCTCCGTTTCGGATGCCAGCGAGCTGGAAGAAGTGACCGATTACACCACCGCCGGCATCACCGGCGTGGTCAAGGCTCCGGACGGCAGCACTGCCATCAAGGCCGAGGAAAAGGGCTTTGACGGCGGCATCCTGACCGTCATCATGGGCTTCGACGCCAACGGCGCCGAGACCGGCATGTGGGTGGACGCTTCCACCCAGACCAAGGGCATCGGCTCCAACGTGAGCAGTGACGACTTCCTGGCGCAGTTCGACGGCATGGACGGCACCCAGAACATTGTGATGAATCAGGATTACGACGCCTACAGCGGCGCAACCATTTCGTCCACCGCTCTGTTTGCTGCCATCAATGACTGTGTCAACTGCTACAACGAGCTGGCGTAAAGGAGGTTGGTAAGAAATGGCACAAGAAAATAAGTCCAAGGTAAGCATCCTTACCAACGGCATTATCAAAGAAAACCCCGTTCTGCGTCTGGTTCTGGGTACCTGCTCCATTCTGGCAGTTACCACTGCAGTTTCCAGCGCTCTGGGCATGGGTGCCGCCTTCACCTTCGTGCTGGTGTGCTCCAATATCATGATCTCCCTGCTGCGCAAGGTGATCCCCGGCAAGGTGCATCTGCCCTGCTACATCGTCATTATCGCAAGCTTCGTGACCATCGTTCAGATGTTCATGCAGGCTTACATGGAAAGCCTGTACAACGCTCTGGGTGTGTTCCTGCCCCTGATCGTTGTCAACTGTATCATTCTGGGCCGTGCCGAGATGTTCGCCTGCAAGAACAGCATCGTGGACTCCGCACTGGACGGCGTGGGCATGGGCGTTGGCTACACCCTCACCGCTACCCTGATGGCATCCATCCGTGAGATCTTGGGCAGCGGCACATGGCTGGGCTTCCAGGTGATCCCGGAAAGCGTTGCCAAGGTCTCCATCATGACGCAGGCTCCCGGCGCATTCTTCTGCTTTGGCCTGTTGATGGCCGGCTGTGTGTGGCTGGAAGGCAAGCTGGATGCCCGCATCGAGCGCAAGAGCTGCTGCGACCTTGATAACCTGAAGAAGGAGGCAGAATAAGATGTTAGTAAAACTCGCTGCGATCTTCTTCAGCATGATCTTGGTCAACAACTACGTGCTGGTGAAGTTCTACGGTATCTGCCCGTTCCTGGGCGTTTCCAAAAAGCTGGATTCTGCGGTTGGTATGTCCGGCGCCGTCATCTTCGTCATGTTCATGGCAACGGCCGTTACCTTCCCCATCCAGATCTTCATTCTGGACCCGGCTGGTCTGAGCTATCTGCAGACCATCGTGTTCATTCTGGTCATTGCTGTTCTGGTGCAGTTCATCGAGATCTTCCTCAAGAAGTATGTGGTTGCACTGTATAACTCTCTGGGCGTTTATCTGCCCCTGATCACCACCAACTGCTGTGTTCTGGCTGTCACCATTCTGGTCGTGGGCGACTACGGCGCAGATGTGGCTGCTATGGGCTTCGGTGTTGCTTACATTGAGGCTCTGGTCTGTGCCATCGGCGCAGGCTGCGGCTTCATGCTGGCCATGGTCATGTTCAGCGGCGTGCGCAAGCGCGTGGAAGCCTGCGATCCCCCGGCACCCTTCAAGGGCCTGCCCATCACCCTGATCGCAGCAGCAATCACCAGCCTGTCCTTCATGGGCTTCGGCGGCATCGTCGAAAACCTGTTCAATGTCACGCTGTAAGGGAGGAACAGGATTATGAATATTGTATCTGCTGTTATCCTGTGTACCATCGTGGGCGCAGTCGGCGCGATCGTTCTGGTCGCAGCGTCCAAGTTCATGGCGGTGGAGGAAGACCCCCGCATTGAAGAAGTTACCAACTGCCTTGCCGGTGCAAACTGCGGCGGCTGCGGCTACGCAGGCTGTGCGGACTACGCAAAGGCTGTGGTCATGGACGGCGTGCCCTGCGACAAGTGCGCACCCGGCGGCCCTAAGGCTGCCGCTGCCATTGCCAAGATCATGGGCGGCACGGCCAGCGTTGTGGAAAAGAAGGCGGTTGTCCAGTGTCAGGGCAATTCCGAGCACTGCAAGCCTGCTTATGATTACAAGGGCATCCAGACCTGTGCAGCCGCTGCTGCCCTGTACGGCGGTCCCAAGACCTGCTCCTTTGCCTGTGTTGGCCTGGGCGACTGCACCAAGGTGTGTAAGTTCGATGCTATCCACATTGTGGACGGCGTTGCCAAGGTGGACAAGGACAAGTGCACCGGCTGCGGTGCCTGCGCAAACATCTGCCCCAAGCAGGTCATCATGATCGACGTGGGCGGCCCGCGCAAGCCGGTGGTCATGTGCTCCAACAAGGACAAGGGTCCTGTGGCCATGAAGGCCTGCACCACCTCCTGCATTGCCTGCGGTATGTGCGAGCGCACCTGTAAGTTCGACGCTATCCACGTGGTGGACGGCGTGGCCCGCATCGACTATGACAAGTGCAAGGGCTGCGGCATGTGTGCCCAGAAGTGCCCCAAGCACATCATCCTCTTCCCGCTGAAGGATGACCCCAATCCCCCGAAGCCCGTGGTGAAGCCCGCCGCTCCCGCTGCTGCCCCCGCAGCAAAGCCGGAAGCCAAGGCTGAGGCAAAGCCCGAGACCAAGGCAGAGTAAACTGTAAACCAAAGCCCGCCGTGCAGCGATGCCCGGCGGGCTTTTTGCATAGAAAATGATTGGGAATGCCCTCCGCGTTGCTCTGGGCATCTTCAGCGGAAAAATCATTTTTAATTTCACGTTTGTCGCGCTCTGCGGAGCGCTCCAAACGCTTTTTTCACGAGAGGGGCTGTGACGGGAAAATGCATCTCATCTCTGCGACCTTTCTTGTGAAAACGGTAGAACGGAACGCCCGCAGGCGTTCCGTTCTACCGAAATCCAGAGTAATACTTCCTTGAATTATGCCCAGAGCAACGCGGAGGGCATTTTAAATCGTCCGAACCCGGCGGGCTTTTTGCAACTTTTTGTAAGAAAATCCGGTTGCAATGAGGCGGAATTATGGTTAAATAGAAGGAGGATATTTTCACAGAAAGAGGACGATTATGGAACAACAGTCTGCACGCCTGCGGAATACAGGCTTTCTTACCTTCTTCTTCAGTGGCATCTGTGCCATCAGTGCGGGCGTGGTGGTCAGCCTGCTGCAGGAGCGCTACGGCTTTGCCTACGGCATGACCGGCACCCTGCTCTCACTTATGAGTGTGGGTAATCTGCTGGCAGGCCTGCTCATCGGTATGCTGCCCAGTGTACTGGGCATGAAGCCCAGTGTGCTGCTGCTCACCATCGGCTATGCGGTTGGCTACGGCATCATGGGCCTGACCGGTGTAGAGATCCTGCTGGCAGTGGCTTTCTTTGTGGTGGGCATTGCCAAGGGCAGTGTTATCAACACCTGCACCATTCTGGTCAGCGATCACTCTGCCGACCGCACCCGGGGCATGAACCTGATGCACAGCTGCTACGCCTGCGGCGCACTGCTGTGCCCCTTCCTCATTGCGGCAGCGGCGAAGGTGAGCACTGAGCTGGCGGTGTTCCTGCTGGCGGCACTGGGACTTGTACTGTGGCTGGTATATGCATTTACCCCGCTGGGCGGCGGCAAGGCCAAGAATGCCAAGGAAAAGCAGGTCATTGACTGGAGCTTTCTGCGTTCGGCACGGTTCTGGATGCTGACCGGCCTTTTGTTCTTCCAGAACGCTGCAGAGCAGAGCGTCAACGGCTGGATGGTCACTTACTTCAAGGGCAGCGGCATCATTGCGGGCACACTGGCGGCTTACACCGTCACGGTCATGTGGGGTGCCACGCTGGTGGCCCGTCTGCTGATCGCATTCGTGTTCCCGTTCAAGAGCCCGCGCAAGGCCATGGTGGGCATGAGCGTGCTGTGTACGATCTTTTATGTGCTGCTGGTCATGGCCCACACGCAGGTCATGGCCATCGTGCTGCTGTTTGCGTTTGCGTTCTCCATGGCGGGCCTGAACCCCACCGCTGTGGCCAGCGCGGGCCGCATGACCAGCGTGACCAGCATGGGCATCATGCTGCCGGCGGCATCCAGCGGTGCCATCCTCATGCCGTGGATCATTGGCATCGTAGCCGAAAAG
>OLQU01000723.1_pt1 | contig 26144 bp, 26 predicted proteins | sample 1672271 | NCBI WGS metagenome assembly OLQU01 (sample SAMEA3136666, study PRJEB25190) | human gut metagenome | biome: human gut; feature: human-associated habitat; material: faeces | place: Austria | collected 2013 | reverse complement strand
CAAATCAATATTTCGTATGAAGCGCTAATTGGTGAAAATCCACACGGTCCCGCCGCTGTAGAGGAAGAATGATGCTTCATGATGTCACTGGGAAACTGGGAAGGCGAAGCATCGTGTTAAAGCCTGAGTCAGAAGACCTACCCGCTGCAGACAGTTTACACGTGGCCGCGAAGGACGGTCAGGTGTCTTTTTTGTGTACCTTTTTTGCACACCCAGAGAATCTTTTCTCTGAGAACGATCAATCTAAAGGAGGAGTTATGATGACTCAAAACCAAAAGAAACTCATTGCCGCATTGGCTGTATTTGCCGCGGCAAACGCGGTCGTTCCGGCCGCTAACGCTATGCACATCATGGAAGGGTATCTTCCGGCAGGCTACTGTATCGCATGGGGGATCTTATGTCTTCCCTTCCTGGCCGCCGGCTTTTTGTCTATCCACAGGACGCTGTCCGAAAACCGCAGGGCTGTCACACTGCTTGCCATGTCCGGCGCTTTCATCTTCGTGATCTCGTCTCTGAAGATCCCTTCTGTCACCGGAAGCTGCTCCCACATGACCGGAACCGGGCTTGGAGCCATTCTATTCGGGCCATGTTCCGTCAGTATCCTGGGGATCATTGTCCTGATCTTCCAGGCAATCCTGCTGGCTCACGGAGGATTGACCACATTGGGGGCCAATACATTTTCCATGGCTGTTGCCGGCCCTCTTCTTACATATGGAATCTACAGACTCTGCCAGAAACCCTCCATAAACCGCAGATTTTCCATTTTTCTGGCAGCGGCTTTGGGCGATCTTTTTACTTATTGCATCACCAGCGTGCAGCTTGGCCTGGCCTATCCTTCTGAGGCCGGAGGAATTCTGGCTTCTGTCGTGAAATTCCTTGGCGTTTTCGCGCCTACTCAAGTGCCTCTCGCGGTCATCGAAGGGCTCCTGACCACAGCCATCGTTGTTTTTCTGGAATCTTTTGCTCTTCCAGAGTTAAAATCCATCGGATACCGAAAGGAGGCGTAAGAAATGGAGACCAAAAACAAGAAATTTGCGGCCGCGCTGATCCTTGCGGCCATCCTGATCGCGGTCATTCCCGTGATCGCCTTGAAAGACGCGGAATTTGGCGGCTCTGATGACGCCGGAAGCGTCATGGTAGAAGAGATCCACGGGGAATATACGCCCTGGTTTTCTCCCATCCTGGAGACATTCTTAGGCGGAGAACTGCCTGGAGAACTGGAAAGCTTGATCTTCTGCGTCCAGACGGGCATCGGGGTAGGCATCATCGCCTTTTTTATGGGACGGCTCTATGAACGGAAAAAGCTTGGGAAAGAGCAGGAGCAGCTATGATCCTGATCGACCAGCTTGCTTACCGCTCTAAACTTTGCTCTGTCAATGGAGAGGAAAAATTTGTTTTCACTCTGCTGACTCTGCTGTTTTGCGTCGTCAGCCGTTCCATTCTCCTTGCGGGAATCGTCTTTGCCTCGACAGGGATCCTCACCATCTGTGTCGGCGGGATCCCTGCCTCCCGCTATTTCCGGCTGCTGCGGGTTCCCTTGGTCTTTCTGGCCTTAAGCACTGCCGCGGTGGTGATCAATATTTCCAGGATTCCTCTTGACGGGTTCGCAGTCCCCATGGGAGGCTTGTATCTTACCGGGAGCATCGCTGGACTTACGCGGGGGATACGGCTGTTCACAACGGCTCTTGCCAGTGTTTCCTGCCTGTATTTTCTCTCCTTGAGTACTCCTATGCCGGATCTTCTGGAGGTGTTGAGAAGGTTCCATGTGCCGGATCTTCTGCTGGAGCTTATGCTTTTGACTTACCGATACATTTTCCTGCTCCTTAAGACAGCCTCCTCCATTACCGCGGCCCAACATTCCCGGCTGGGGAACCACAGTCTGTCTGCCGCCCGCAATTCCTTTGCCCAGATGGCCGGCTCTGTGTTTCTGCTGTCATTAAAACGGTCCGGCGCCCAGTATGACGCTATGGAGTCCCGGTGCTACGACGGCGTGATCCGCTGCCTGGCGGAGCCTCATCCCGCAAAGCTTCGCGAGATCCTTGCCCTTGTATTCTTTGAAACCGGACTTCTTCTGATCACGATCTTGACTTGGAGGTGAAAATGGTGAATGATATCTTGTTAAAAGCAAAACAGCTCAGCTATACCTACGAAGGCAGCGATGTCCCCGCCCTTAACGGACTGAGCCTGGAGATCCGAAGAGGGAGGAAGGTTGCGTGCATGGGGGCTAACGGCTCCGGGAAATCCACCTTCTTCCTGTGCTGCAACGGCATCCGAAAACCCGACTCCGGCCAGTTGTATTTTGAAGGCCATCCCTTAGACTACTCCAAAAAGGGGCTGCTTTCCCTCAGAAGCAAAGTAGGCGTGGTATTCCAGGACCCGGACAACCAGCTTTTCTCCGCAAATGTCCTCCAGGAGATCTCCTTTGGCCCTCTGAATCTTGGCCTTACCCAGCAGGAAACAAGACGGCGGGCAGAGCAAGTGATGGAACGCCTTGGCATCGCCTCCTTCGCCCACCGTCCGGTACACGCCTTAAGCGGAGGGCAGAAGAAACTGGTGGCCATTGCGGATATTCTGGTGATGGAGCCTTCCCTGATCCTGCTGGATGAACCGGCGGCGGCTCTAGATCCTATCCACACCCGGATCGTTCGGGAGATCATCGATGAGATCTCCGCAAGCGGCATCACCGTAGTCACAGCCACCCACGATGTGGATTACGCCTGGAGCTGGGCGGATGACGTGCTTCTCTTTCATGAAGGACAGCTCTTGGCTTTCGGCTCCCCAAAGGACGTCTTTACTCAGAAGAAACTGCTTGAGACCGCCAGCCTGGAGACTCCTTGCGTACTTAAGATCTTTCAGGCGCTGCAAAAAGGAGGGTTCCTGCCGGAATCCCTCCCTTGCCCCAGGACAATAAACGAACTGGAAAGTCTTTTGTCTTCGCAGCGTCCCATGAATAAATCGCAGCCATAAATCGATCGGCTCTCCGGCAATATCCGGGCATATCTTTCCCCCAAGCCGGATCTTAAGCGTTGTTCCCACGCCGCTGGAACTTGCCTGCTCGACCGTCTCCGGATCATAAATAATCACCGCCGCTACTCCTTCTACCTTTCGCTCCAGAAGACGCCGCAGCATGTGAGTACCGTCACCTGTCGCGCCGGAGCCAGGATTATCAGAAATATCCGCAAACACTACCGGAGCTTCTCCTTTTTCCTTCGCATTGTCAATGGCCTCGTCAATGGTCCAAAAGTTTCGCCGCAGATTCTCTCTATCCTTCCAAATCTCATTCGCAAGTTCACTGCTGATCTTCTGTGCTTTCGCCACGTACTTTGCCATATATGGTTCGGCGGTAGGCATATAGGAGCGCAGAAAATCCAAAGGCCATACGCCATGACCGGATGAATCCGTCCTTCCAATGTGTCCCACATACATTTGGCCGCCCGAATACCGGCTTCATAGGTGTCTGTATGGGGATAGTAATCATATGGGAAAAACGCGTCCGCATACTTCACCATCTTTTTGGTCAGGTTGCAATGAAGGTCCAGGGAGGCAATGATCGGAACCTCCGTTCCCACTTTGTCTCTAAGCGTCTCCAGCAGCGCTCCTTCTCCATCCGGGTATCCTTCTGCCACCATAGCGCCATGGAGAGCCAGCAAAATACCATCCACACGCTCCTGCTTCTCAATCGCTTCCAGAAGCGCGTCCCGGGCGCTCTGAAATACTTCCCGCGTTACAATTCCTCCTGGCTGCGCATTAAATGCCATCACCGGGACCAGCCGACAATTCTCTATCGGACAAAAATAGTCAAGAATTCCCCCTAATTCGTTTCGAACTCCTTGAAAAACTTTAAAGATTTCTTCTCCAAAGAAATAGTCTCTTGCCATGAATGCTTCCACGCCTGATTTCTCCGGCATAAAACTATTTGTTTCATGCTTAAACTCCCCGACTAAAATTGCCTTTTTCATTTCATCTTGTCTCCTTTTTTGATTTTTTATTTTTTCATCCTCGAATGTCCAAATAGGATAATTATACCATGTGCAGGGAACGCACCGCTTAACTTTCGAGTTGATAAGTAGGGGATTTTTCTTGATAAAAACCGGAAGAATCATTGAAATGTTGATAACTGCAATAGAAAAGCCCCGGTGTAAGCCGGGGACTTTGTCTACAGTCTGAAAGGAACATCCCACGGGGATGTTCCTTTTTCTATCAGAAGAACACTCTCTGAATATCGTTATACATAACAAATACCATCAGCGCCATCAGAAGCACGATGCCTGCCAGGTGCACATACCCTTCCTTCTCCGGGGGCACCCGCTTTCTGCGCACCGCCTCCACCAGGAGAAATACCAGCCTGCCCCCGTCCAGTGCCGGAAGGGGCAGCAGGTTCATCACGCCTAAGTTGGCGGATAGAAGCACCGCCAGGTAAAGAAGCTGGGCAGTCACGGCAAAGCCTCCGTAGACCTTAGCCTGCTGGTAGCTGTCGTCCACCACGTCTACGATCCCCACCGGTCCGGACAGCTGATCCACGCCCACCTGCCCCGTCACCAGCATTTTCAGAGAATCGATGGTGGTGCAGATCCAGAACTTCACTTCGTAAACTCCGTACTGGAGCGCGGTAAGGGGCGTGGCCTCCCGGGCCGGAGAAGAATTAAAGCCAAAGCGGTAATAGCCCAGCTCTTCATCCAGTTCCGGATCCAGGGTGGCCGTCTTCTCCTCCCCGTCATGGAGGAAGGTGATGGTAGTCTCTTCTCCCTGGTGATACTGATTGTAGAAAGAAATCTCCCGGAAGATATTGATCTTCTTGTTCCCCATCCTTAAGATGGTATCCCCCTCCTGGATCCCGGCTTCTGCCGCCGGGGAACCGCTGTCCACGCTTCCCACCACCGGGGCGTCGTAGCCGGTCATCCACACCAGGATCACCGAGAAGACAAAAGCCAGGATGAAGTTGAACACCGGGCCTGCCGCGATGACAGACATCCGGGCCCATACCGACTTATTATTGAAGTTGCCGGGAGAATCTGTGGCTTCATCGTCCTCCCCCATGGCGCAGAACCCGCCGATGGGGAAGATCCGGATGGAATACCAGGTGCCGTGATATTCTCTGGAGAAAATGGCCGGTCCCATGCCGATGGCAAATTCCTCCACATCCACCCCGTTCTTCTTCGCCAGCACAAAATGTCCCAGCTCATGGAAGAAAATGATAAAACTAAAAAGCAGTATTGCCAAAATAATACCCAAGTTTTTCTCTACCTCCTGCTTTCGATCCGCTCATAAGTGGCCGCTTCCGCTTCCAGGATCTCCTCCAGACTGGGGTTGGGCCGGTTCTTGTGGGCACGCATACAGTCTTCAATGATCTCCATGATCTCCAGATACTTGATCTCCTTCAAAAGGAACTTCTTCACCGCCAGCTCATTGGCTGCGTTAAATACGGTTGGCAGGGTGCCTCCCGCTCTTCCCGCCTCATAGGCCAGAGCCAGGCAGTAGAAAGTATCCAGGTCCGGTTTCCCAAAATCCAGATGGGAAAGGGTCCAGAAATCCAGCCGCTCTCCCGGAAGATACCGTCTGTCCGGATAATACAGGGCATACTGGATGGGCAGCTTCATATCCGGCGTCCCCAGCTGGGCCATCACTGCTCCGTCCTCATACTCTACCATGGAATGGATCACGCTCTGAGGCTGGATCACCACCTGGATCTGGTCCACATCCACCCCGAAGAGCCATTTGGCCTCGATCACTTCCAGGCCTTTATTCACCAGCGTGGAAGAATCAATGGTGATCTTGCGCCCCATAGACCAGTTGGGATGGCGCAGGGCGTCCTCCACCGTCACATTTAAGAGATCTTCCTGCTTCTTTCCACGGAAGGGGCCGCCGGAAGCAGTGAGAAGGATCTTCTGGATCTTGTTACCTTCATTTCCCTGAAGGGACTGGAAGATGGCGCTGTGCTCGCTGTCCACCGGAAGGATGGACACCTTGTGCTCCTTTGCCAGCGGCATGATGATGTGGCCGGCAGTCACCATGGTCTCCTTGTTGGCAAGGGCAATGTCCTTCCCCGCCTTGATGGCCGCGATGGTGGGGCGAAGTCCGATCATCCCCACGATGGCAGTCACCAGGATCTCCGCCTCTTCCAGCACGGCCACCTGGATCAGTCCCTCCATGCCGGAGACGATCTCCACAGGAAGATCCGCCGTGCGGATCCTGAGTTCCCTCGCTTTCTCCTCGCTCCAGACTGCCGCCAGCCGGGGACGGAACTCCCGGATCTGCTGTTCCAGCCGGGCAATGTTGCTCCCTGCCGCCAGCGCGCACACCTCAATATCCTGATTCTCCCGGACTACTTCCAGGGTCTGGGTCCCGATGGAACCAGTGGAACCCAATATGGCTATTTTCTTCATAATGTCTCCTCTTTATTCTATGTCGCCTGCAGGCTTCTCATTATCCAAACTTTTTCTAAAGCGCTCCGCCCAAAGCCGCCGCCAGGTAATAGATCACCGGCGCGGTGAAGATCACACTGTCAAACCGGTCCAGGATCCCACCGTGGCCGGGGATCAGCTTTCCGTAATCCTTGATATCGTGGTTCCGCTTGATGGCGGAAGCCGCCAGATCCCCGATCTGGGAGATCACGCCGCCGGCTCCGCAGATCAGCGCGTAATGGGCCGGATTTACCTGGACGCCGCCCCACTGGTTCATGGCCAGCGCGAACAGCGCTCCCAGAAGCGCCGCTCCTGCCACGCCGCCCACGCCTCCTTCAATGGATTTCTTGGGGCTCAGCTTTGGCGCCATCTTATGCTTCCCGATCAGCATTCCCACACAATAAGCGCAGGTATCGCACCCCCAGGAGCTTAAGAAGATGAGCCAGACGATCACGCCCCCCTCTTCCGGCAGCATACGGGTCTGATAGATATAAGACAGCATCACCGCCACATAGAACAGGCCGAAGAACACGGTCATCACCTGTTCCGCCCGGTATCTGGGGAAGGAGAACACATAGACCGCCATCAGAGCCACCAGGAACAGGATGGTCAGGAGCATCAGATACTCCGTCTCCCCCACGTACAGGAAGCGATAGTAGAACGCCGCCGCAAGATAGCCTGCGACACCCAGCAGCGTCTCCCTTGCCTCTACCACCTGATAGAGCTCCGTCATGCCGATCAGGCTCACCGCCAGAAGCAGGGCAAAAAGGACGTTTCCCCCAAGCCCCACGGTGGCGATCAGGATGATCACCAGCACGATCCCGCTTAAAAGCCTTGTCTTAAACATCTTACTCTTCCTCCTTTACCCCGCCGTATCTCCGGTCTCTGGCGTTGTACTGTTCCACTGCCTTCAGAAGTTCTTCCTTGGTAAAATCCGGCCAGGGCACATCGGTAAAATAGAATTCCGTATAGGCCAGCTGCCACAGAAGATAGTTGGACAGCCGCTGCTCCCCGCTGGTCCGGATCAGAAGGTCCGGATCCGGGATGTCGTGGGTATCCAGGTACCGGTCGATCACCTGCTCGTCGATCTCCTCTGCCGCAAGGCGCCCGTCCCTGCAGTCCGCGGCGATCCGACGCACCGCCCGGGTGATCTCATCCCGGCTCCCGTAATTGATGGCGATCTGGAAATTCAGCCCCCCGTTGTCCTTAGTGGATTTCTCCAGCTCCTCTATCCGGCTGCGGATATCCTCGTCCAGCCGGGTGATATCTCCAATCACACGGATCTTCATATCGTTCTTCGCCGCCGTCTTAAGACAGGTCTTCATATAATTGCGCAGAAGCTTCATCAGCGCATCCACCTCGTCTTTGGGACGATTCCAGTTCTCCGTGGAGAAGGCGTACACAGTCAGGTACTTGATCCCCATCCGCCAGGCTTCCTCACAGATCCGCTCCACGTTCTTGCTCCCCTGGGCATGGCCATAGTTGCGGGGCATTCCCTTTGCCTTCGCCCACCGGCCGTTCCCATCCAAAATAATCGCGACATGCCGCGGCATATTCATAACAATTCCCTCCACATACACACAAAGACAGACCCCTTATCAAAAGGGGTCTGTCCCCTCCTCATCGTTAAGACCCTCCGGCGTCCGACTTATACAGTCATAACCTCTTTGGACTTCACTTCCACAGCCTTGTCCACCTCTTTGATGAACCGGTCAGTAGTCTTCTGAAGCTCGTCCTCCATGTCCTTGATCTCGTCCTCAGAGATCTCGGAACCTTTCAGCTTCTTAAGCATATCGTTTCCGTCCCGGCGGATGTTGCGCACCGCCACCTTGGCAGCTTCGCCCTTCTTCTTTACATCCTTGACAAGCTCCTTCCTTCGCTCCTCGGTAAGCTCCGGGAATACCAGGCGCACGGTGGTTCCGTCGTTGGTGGGATTGATCCCCAGGTCGGAAACCTGGATCGCCTTCTCGATCACCTTCAGCATGCTCTTCTCCCAGGGCTGGATCTGAATCATCCGGGCCTCCGGAACAGATACGTTGGCTACCTGCTGGATAGGCGTAGGTGTTCCGTAATAGTCCACCACGATCTTGTTCAGCACGTTGGGGTTGGCTCTTCCCGCGCGGATCGCAGCCAGTTCTCCGTCCAGATTGGCCAGCGTCTTGGTCATCTTCTCCTCATAGATCTTCAGCTTCTCATGCATAATGATATCCTCCTTATTCTGATACAGTCACTTTCGTTCCTGTGAATGTCCCTGACATGGTATTGACGATACTGTTCTCCTCGTTCAGCCCGAAGACCAGCATAGGCATCTTGTTCTCCAGGCACATGATGGAAGCCGTCAGATCCACTGCCATCAGTTTCTTGTCGATGATCTCCTGGATGGAGATCTCATCATACTTCTTCGCCTGAGGGTTCACCTTGGGATCGCTGTCATAGATCCCGTCGATGGCCTTGGCAAGCAGCATTGCGTCCGCCTCGATCTCAATGGCCCGCAGCACCGCTCCTGTATCGGTAGAGAAATAAGGATGTCCGGTTCCCCCCGCGAAGAAGATCACCTTCCCCGCCTCCAGGGCTTCCACCGCCGCATCCTTGGAAAACAGCGTGGTAAAGGCTCCGCACACAAAGGGAGTGAACACCTCCGTCTTCATCCCCGCATAGCGGAAGATGTCCGACACGTAGATACAGTTCATCACCGTGGCCAGCATTCCGATCTGATCCGCCTTCACCCGGTCAATGGTCTCGCTGGTCCTGCCCCGCCAGAAGTTGCCCCCTCCGGTCACGATGGCTACCTGGATCCCTTCCTCTGTAAGCTTCTTTACCTGTCTTGCCACGCCCAGACAGGTCTCCTCGTCAAAACCTGTCTTCTTGTCGCCGGCAAGCGCTTCTCCGCTGAGTTTCAATAATACCCTTTTCATCCTGTCATGCTCCTTTCGCATACTTAGGTAAAGTATACCATAGGGATGAAAAAAATGGAATACGCAACTAACATTCCTGCAAAAGCTGCCTGGCCTCCTCTGCCGCCGCCATGGTCCCTCCCTGCTGTTTCACATAGGCCAGATACATACCGGCGCTCCTTTTCTCCCCCAGTCCCAGACAGATCCTGGCCATCCACATGCTGTAGGTGACCTGAGCCATCTTCCAGGAGACAGTACCTGTCCCGGTCCTCCTGGTGGCCTGCAGGAAAAGGAATGCCTTTTCATAATCCCGGTTCTCCACCGCCCGGAACAGGTTGTTGTTGGCACACACCAGGGCAAACTGCTGCTGCCACCTGGGCTTTGGCCCAAGCGCGAGACGGCAGGCCTCCTCCAGAGCTGCCACTTCCCCGCCCCGCCCCTGCTTAAAGCAAAGAGCGCACAGACACTGATAATACCCCGGGATCAGGTTTTTCCGCAGTTTCTGCACCGGAACACTGGCAAGGGTATCCTGCGCCCTGCCATAATCTCCCTGCTGATACTGAGCTATGGCCAGATTGCAGGCCTTCCATCCCGGCTGCAGGAAGAAATGAAGTTTCAAAAGGCAGGCTTCATAGAGAGCCGGATCACATTGCTCCTGATAGACCCGGTTCAGAATCATCCCGCCGCTTTGCTTTACCAGGACGGCTGCCACCGCAAAAAGAGCGAAGACCACATAGGCGCTAAATAAAAGCGCCGTCATCGCCAGCCCTCCCAGTTCTTCCGCCGCAGGACCTTCCAACACTCTGAAGACTATATAGAAGAGATACACGATCCCCACTGCCAGGATCATCCAGGCCAGACCCTTCCGTTTCCGGTAAGCTCTTACCAGTTCTCTTGCCCGCGCTTCCATTTCCATATGCCGCACCTCCGTCTTTTTCCCTTCTCTTTCCCTGATTTTACCACAAAATAGATCTTTAAATCATAAAAATCAAATTAAAAACGGTGCGGATCTCTCCACACCGTTCTGACATCTGGTCTATGCTATGCTTCTCCAAAATATTCACTGATCTCTTCCATGCGCCTGCTCTGGGCTACGCCAAACGGACACCGCCGGTCGCAATGCCCGCAGTGAAGGCAGTCGGACGCATGCTTTTCCAGCTTGGCATAGTGGTCGGCAGCCATATCATCTCCGATCCTGGCCAGGTCATAATACTTATTGATAAGGCCGATATTCAATCCGGCCGGACAGGGCGCGCAGTGATTACAATATACGCAGGTCCCGGTCACATCTTTGGGCGTAAATGTGCCCAGCACGGAATAATCCCGTTCCTTTGGCGCGGCTTCCAGCCAGGACAGCGCCTCTTTCATCTCATCCAGATTGCGGACTCCAGGCAGTACCGTCAGCACCCCCGGCTTATCCAGCGCGTACTGGAGACACTGGATCTTGGTCAGCGCCCTGCCAAATGGCGAAGTACGGTCATCCAGCAGCTGCCCGCCGGAGTAGGGCTTCATCACAGAGATCCCAACTCCCTCCGCCTCACAGCGGCGGTAAAGGTCCATGCGCTCGCCGGCGCTTCCGGCGGCATATTCTCCATGCTGGTAATCATACGCAGGATTGATGGAGAACATCATCTGCTCCACGATCCCACTGTCCAGGATCCTCCCCGCCAGTTCCGGCGTATGCGTGCTAAGGCCAATGTGCCGCACCACGCCGCTTTTTTTCATCTCCAGCAGATAATCCAGCACACCATTTTCCTGATACTGTTCCCAGTCTCCGGCAGAATCCAGGCAGTGGATCATGCCAAAGTCAATGTAATCGGTGTTAAGCTGGGACAACTGCCAGTCTATCTGCCCTTTTACCTTGTCCAGGTCTGTGGTCCACCCATATTCCCCGGTTTCATAGTTCGCCCCGAAATGGACCTGGTAAAGCAATTCCCTTCGCACAGAGGCAAAGGCCAGCCCCGCATAGCGGAAGGTTTCCGCCCCGGCGGTGGCAAAATCCACATAGTTGACCCCATGTTCACAGGCATAGCTCAGTGTTTCCACCGCTTCCCGCTCCGGTGCTTCATAGATGGGCCCGGTTCCAATGCCGATCACACTGATCTTGTCTTTTGTTCTGGGATGAATTCTATATTCCATTCTGACACCTCTCTCGTTTTTTCTTTACACACCCAGCAGTTTCCTGGTCTCTCCATAAACGATCTCATATACCGTCTGCTCCCGATAAGCGATCCCCGCCTCATCCATGGCCCGGCGCTGCTTATCCGTCACCACTGTATAGGGATAGACGCCAAACAGGAAGGGGAAGAACAGGTAGAGAAAATCCTGCCGATCCTCTTCTGTCATCTCCGGGAAAAACTTCTCCAGGCAGTTTCCCACTTCCGCAAGTGCCCTGCCATAGACCACCTTGAACTCCACCAGCCCCTCAAACCGGCAGTTTTCCTCCAGGTCATAGAGATTCATGGAGAGGAGCTTCAGAAGCTGCTGCCGCTCCTCCAGAGAGTGGGCCAGTTCCCTGGCAAACTCCTCCCGGCTCATCTTCTCATGTTCTTCCCTTGCTTTTTCCAGCCGGGCGGTCCACCGCTCATATTCCCGCTGCAACAAAGCCAGGAATATCTCTTCCTTGGTCTGAAAATAATTGTAGATGGAAGCCCGGGTAAGGGAGATGGCCGTACTGATTTCCTTCATGGTGATCTCCTTAAAGCTTACGGTCTCATACAGCCTGGCGCAGCCTTCTATGATCTCCTCCCTGCGGGCGTTGGTCAATGCTTCCGATCCTTTCGGCACAGGATCACCCCCTCGCTTAGATGATGTCTCCTGTTACCTTCCCGTGAAGAAGCTTTCCGGCCTTGATGTCAAGCCCCGGATACTGCTGCTGCAGGCTTCGCACTGCCGGCTCCAGACGGCTGCCCCCGGAAGTGGCGAAGACCACGATCTCTTTCCCGGCAAGGTCGTTATTCTCTATAAAGGTATTCACCGCATGAGGCGCCACAGCCCACCAGATGGGGAACCCTACGTACACTCTGTCGTAGCCCGAAAGATCCGTCTTCTCCTCTGCCAGTTCCGGCCGGGAGGCGGGATCATTCATCTCCACAGAGCTGCGGCTTTTGCTGTTGGTCCAGTCCAGATCCGCCCTGGAATACTCCCTGGCCGGCCGGATCTCGTGGAGGTCCGCTCCCACCGCCTGGGCAAGCTGCTCTGCCGCCCGCTTTGTCACACCGCTTGCAGAAAAATATGTTACCAGTCGTTTCATGTAAATCCCTCCCGAAAAAAATTATTCTGACACCGTGTCAATTTCTTTCACAATCCCATTTTGACACAATGTCAGAATAAATTCAAATACTTTTTTCACATATCTTTCCATGCTTTTTAGGCATAGATAAATCTATTCCGTCTCCTCCGCCTCCATGCTCTTTCCATGGCTGCTCTCATTTCCCAGATCGTATTTCTGGCTGTATTTTGTAAAATAAGAATAGTATTCCATGCCTTCTCCGGCGTAAACCCTGGAGTCGTGGATATGGATATCCTCTCCGTCCTCCCCGCTTTTCTCCATAGCCGACACAATGCTGGCACAGTGGGCTGCGATACGGGTGAAACTGTTCAGGATATCATTGAAGACCGTGCCTTCTTCCAGGCCGCAGGCTCCGCTTCCCAGCCGGATCACATGGTTGTGCTTCAGTTCGTCGCACAGATTGGTGATCACCACACCCAGAGGCGATACCTTGGCGCCCTCATTCTGATCTTCTTCTGTAAATGCTTTGGCAGTGATGTTCATAACCTCCCGCACGGCCCCCATTACCACGTTCAGCTCATCCATAGCTTCTTCCGAGAAGGTCAGCCTGCTTTCCTGCATCTCATTGGACAAATGCGCGATATAAGACGCATGGTCCCCGATCCGTTCAAAGTCGCTGATGGTGCTCAGATAGAGGGACATCCGCCGGGACTGGGCCGTGGTCAGCTCTTTCTTCGTCAGCCGCATAAGATAGGCTCCAAGCCGGGTCTCATATTTATCGATCAGGTCCTCCTTGCGCAGCACCTTCTCAAAGCGATCCTGGTCATACTCATTCAGAAGATTCATGGCCCGGTTTGCATTTTTACGCACCTTCTTGGCCATTCCGGATATAACGCGCTGGCACTGGCCCATGGCAAGCGCCGGATAAACTACCAGACGCTCCTCCAGAAGCTCCAGATCCGCCTCTTCTTCCATCTCTTCCTTCGAATCCTTCACCAGCATGCAGACCAGTTTCTCCAGCTTGGGGATAAACGGGAACAGCACGCACACCGTGGCCACACGGAAAATGGTGTTGATAAATGCCACCGATACCGGCGTCATGATCCGGTCAATAAACCCAAAGTGCAGGAATCCATTGGCAGCATAAAAGACGATCCCCCAGAAGATCATCCCAAACAGGTCGTTGAGAAGATAGATAAGAGCCGTCCGCTTCCCGTTCTTATTGGCGCCGATCGAGGAGATCAGCACCGGGCAGGCCGCTCCCACGCCGATTCCCAGCACAATGGGAAATGCGCTGGCAAAGGTCAGAATCCCGGTCACAGACAAGGCCTGCAGCACACCTACCGCCGCCGACGCGCTCTGCAGCACTGCGGTAAATGCGATCCCCACCAGGATTCCCATCAGAGGATTGGAGAACATGGTAAGCATGCTGACAAAAAATTCATTTTCCCGCAGAGGCTCCACCGCCCCGCTCATGGTCTGCATCCCCATCATCAGGATGGCGAATCCCAGCATGATATTGCCGATATTCCGATAGACGGAACGTTTGCCGAACATCCGCAGCACAATACCCACAACCGCCACGATGGCCGAGATGGTCGCCGTGGACAGGATCGTCGCCCATCAGAAGCATGCCATAGAGGAACATGGCTACGCCGCTCAAAAGAGCCAGGACCATTGAAAATATTTCCATAACTTTTTCTCTTTCGTTCTGTGTCCCCGCATCCGGGGTGTGAAATAAAAGAACCTTATCCGCATAGACTCACGGATAAGGTTCTTCTTCGTTTTCTGTCGCGCTTATTCTACGGTTCATCTTCGTCCTGTGGACTTGATTCGCCTAGTTTCCAGCCATCTGCGCCGCAACCTCAGCCGCGAAGTCCTCGTTCTTCTTCTCCAGGCCCTCGCCGGTCTCATAGCGGACGAATTTCTTAAGAGACAGCTTGGCGCCGGTCTCTTTGGCTACCTTCTCTACATATTTGCCAACGGTCAGGTCGCTGTCCTGTACATAAACCTGATCCAGCAGGCAGATCTCTTTCAGCTCTTTGTTGAGACGGCCAACCAGCATCTTCTCGATGATGTTGTCCGGCTTCGGCTTGCTGCTCTCTTCGTTCTCCTTCTTGGCCTGAGCCATCAGGATCTCTTTCTCGTGCTCAATGTAATCCTCCGGTACTTCCTCGCGGGATACATACTTGGGATACATTGCTGCAACCTGCATTGCCACGTTCTTCAGGCAGGTTCTGATCTCGTCGTTCACTACGTCAGTCTCAGCCTCTACCAGAACGCCGATCCTTCCGCCGCCGTGGATATAAGATACGATGCAGCCGTCAGATACGATCTTCTCAAATCTGCGGATGCTCAGCTTCTCGCCGATCACTGCGATCTTCTCGGTCAGAGCTTCCTGAACAGTCTTGCCTGCTTCTGCATTCCAGCTCTCAGCCAGGAACGCATCCATGTCTTTTGCGTCAGATGTCATCGCCTGAGCTACTACATCCTTAACAAATGCCTGGAAATCAGCATTCTTTGCCACGAAGTCTGTCTCAGAGTTTACTTCTACGATCGCTGCGGTCTTGTCGTCTTTGACTTCTGCCATTACGATACCTTCTGCCGCGATACGTCCGGCCTTCTTCTCTGCCTTTGCCTGGCCGTTCTTTCTCAGATATTCGATAGCCGCGTCCATGTTGCCGTCAGTCTCGCTCAGAGCCTTCTTGCAGTCCATCATGCCCGCGCCGGTCATCTCTCTTAACTCTTTTACCATACTAGCTGTAACTGCCATGATCCTTCTCCTCCAAATTTCCTTTTACTCTTCTGTCTCGACAGCTTCAGAAGCCTCAGCCTCTGCTGCTTCCTCGGCAGTCTCCTCGCCGTAAACTTCCTCGTCTGCGCCGGTCATTCCCTGATTAGCCTCTACCACTGCGTCCGCCATCTTGGAAACGATCAGTTTTACTGCACGGATGGCGTCGTCGTTGCCCGGGATCACATAATCCAGTTCCTCCGGATCACAGTTGGTATCAGCGATACCGATCAGCGGGATTCCAAGGATATGAGCTTCCTGAACACAGATTCTCTCCTTCTTCGGGTCAACTACGAAGATCGCGTCCGGAAGTCTCTTCATCTCTTTGATACCGCCAAGGTTCTTCTCCAGCTTCTCCCACTCTTTCTTCAGCTGGATCACTTCCTTCTTCGGCAGAACATCAAAGGTTCCGTCCTCAGCCATTCTCTCGATCTCTTTGAGACGTCCGATCCGGCTCTTGATGGTCTTGAAGTTGGTGAGCATTCCGCCCAGCCATCTCTCATTTACATAGAACATTCCGCAGCGCTCTGCTTCTGTCTGGATCGCGTCCTGGGCCTGCTTCTTGGTTCCTACGAAAAGGATGGTTCCGCCCGCTGCCGCGATGTCGGCAACTGCCTGGTAAGCCTCGTCAACTTTGCCTACAGACTTCTGCAGATCGATGATGTAGATCCCGTTTCTCTCCGTGTAAATGTACGGAGCCATCTTGGGGTTCCATCTTCTGGTCTGGTGTCCGAAGTGAACACCTGCTTCTAAAAGCTGCTTCATTGAAATAACACTCATGTTTCTTTCCTCCATTTTGGTTTTTTCTTCCGCATGTCCGTAAGCCCTTGAAACCGCGGCTTTTCTGCCATCGGCACCGTCTTGGGCAAAGACAGGCGTGTTTTTTTGCGACTTTTGTATAATAGCACAAAACCCTTGCAATTGCAAGGGTTTTGTAAGGATTCATCTCATTCTGTTTCTACCAGTATCTTCTTACCGCCAGCACGGTACGGTAACCGATGGAAGAAGTCTTGATGCCTCCTGCCGGATAAGGCTTTTCATTGGAAGCATGTACGATGGTATTATTGCCGATATAAATGGCCACGTGGCCGCTGTAACAGATCACGTCTCCCGGCATCCGGTCCGCGTAAGCCACAGCTTTTCCGCCGCTGCGGATGGCGCTGGATGTTCTGGGGGTAGAGATCCCGAACTTGGCGTGGATCTGCTGTACAAATCCGGAACAGTCGATACCGTTGGTCAGGCTGTTCCCGCCGTATACATATTTATTCCCTATGTATTCACATCCCTTATTGGCGATCTGCTGCCCCAGAGAAGCATTGCCCGGTTTGGAAGAAGAAGAGCTTCCGCCGGAAGGCTTGCTGCTGGTACTGCCGGAGGGCTTGCTGTTGGAAGGCTTATTATTGGAAGGCTTGTCGTTGGAAGAACTGCTGTCGGAATCTCCGCCGCCGTTATTCTCCGCCACCGACTGGATCACGTCGTCCGCCGCCGAAGTATCGCCGTCGTTCCCGTTGCCCATCTCCTGCAGCTGTGCAGCCGCTTCCTCTTTGGCTGCAGCAAGCTGGGTGTCAAAGTCTGCGATCTGCTCCTCCATCTGGGTCAGAGTGCTCTGCAGGTTGGTCTTCTGGCTCTCCATATCCTGAGCCATCACTTCCATATCTCCCTGTCCGGCTTCCAGATCCAGCTTCAGATCCTTGATCTCATTCTTCGTAGCCACGTATTCATCCAGCATATCCCGGTCATATTTGTTGACCTTCTGCACATATTCCGCTTTGTTGACAAAATCGGTAAAATCCGTTGCGGAAACCAGAACAGAGATAAAAGAGCCCTCTCCGTTCTCATACATATATTTGATCCGCAGCTTCATATCTTCATACTGCTGCTTTTCCTTCTCTTCTGCATCTTCCAGATCTTTCCCTGCCTGGTCGATCTTCTTCTCCTGGTTCTTCATATCCTGCTGGAGCGCTTCATACTCCACCAGGAGATCCACCAGATCCTGGTTCACGCTGGCAGCCTGGGCTTCCGCCTGGCTCTTCTGACTCTCCAGTGATTTCACTTCATCCTGAGGCGCCGCATAAACAGGCGCTACAATCAAAGAACTCACCACAGTACCCGTGATGAGTGTTCTGATCAAACGTCTCTTCATAAATCCTCACCCATCCTTATTAATTGTACTTTACTCATACGCCCCCGCATACTTGTGTTTAGAATACAACATTTTGTAACATATTTCAATGTTTTTTAACAAATTACCAAAAATCCCCGGTAAAAACCGGGGATTTCCACTCAAACTTTATTATTTTTTACCAATAACGTCTGTACCAGGGTGAACCATATACGGATGCAACCTTTACCACATCACCCGGCTTGGGCGCATGGATCATCTGGCCGCCGCCGATATAGATCCCTACATGGCCGGAGTAACATACCACGTCACCCGGTTTGGGGCTGCTGACCGCCTGGCCGCCGCCGCCCTGGGCTCCCGAGGTACGTCCCACGCTGATGCCCGCCACTCTGTGACAGTACTGCACAAGTCCGGAACAGTCAAGTCCCTTGCCCGGTGTAGAGCCGCCCCATTTATAGGGAACTCCCAGCTGAGAGTAAGCTGCGCTGACAATCTTCTGAGCTACAGCGGTATCACCTTTGCCTACATAATTGCTGCTGGAACTGTTTCCGGAACCGTTGCCGCCTCCGTTGCCGCCGTTGCCACCGTTTCCGCCGTTATTCTGCTCCTGAGCCTGCTGCCGTCTTCTCGCTGCGGCCGCAGCCTCGGCTGCCTCCTGGATCTGTGCATCCAGATCCTCGATCTCGCCCTGCTTCTCCTCGATGGTAGCGTTCAGAGACTGCTCCTGCTCCTCATACTCAGACTGCATGGACTCCATGCTCTTCTGCTCTTCTTCCAGCGTTGTCTTAAGAGTCTCTACTTCCTTCTTGGTAGCCACATATTCGTCCAGCTTCTCTCTGTCATAAGAATAAACATTCTGGACATACTCTGCGTTGTTTACAAAATCAGTAAAGTTGTCGGCGGTCACCAGCGTCTCCAGCATGCTGACATCGCCCTGCTCATACATATATTTAATACGAAGCTTCATGTCTTCGTACTGCTGCTTCTCTTTTTCTTCAGCTTTCTTAAGATCTTCCTCTGCCTGGGTAATCTCCTCGCCCTTCGCGATCAGATCCGTCTCCAGTTCATCCAGCTTCTCCATGGTAGCCGCCAGCTGATCCTTCAGAGAATTCACCTCAGTCTGGACTGCCGCCTTATCGTCTTTCAGATCACTTACGGATGGTGCCGCGAAAACCGGCGTAGCGATCAGAGAACTTGCCGCAACCGCCGCCAGAAGTCTTATCCCAAATTTCCTCATTATCATCATCCTTTTACAAAAAATTGACATAAATATTAACAATAAAACCTTATATTGAATAGATTATATCCCATCCCCAACACTTTTGCAACATTTTTTAATAAATTTGTAACATCTCCTCCCAGTTCAGCAATACAGCTGTCGGGAAAGAAACCATGCTCGCATGAGTTTCTGACCTGGCAGCTGTATTGAGTGAGCGCCGTCTTATGAGCAAAACAGCGGCGTATGCCGCGGTAGAGCCCCGCAAGGGGCGGGTTTTGCGAATAGGCGCGGCTGAACTGGATGTACGCTTACACCCGCGCCGCCGATCCTTCTCCCGCATCCGGCAGATCCGGCTTCTCCTCGATCCGCTGGATAAACAGATACATGGAGGATGCCACCGCCGCGCAGACCACCGTGATCACCCCTGCCCGCATAGGTTCCTGGAGCAGCCAGTCGAAGAGGTGGAACTGAGTGGCGAACACAGACAGAAGGTTCACCGCGATATGGGCCGCCACCGGCGCCTTCACGGAACCATATTTTTCATAGATGTAACAGAATACCATTCCCAGCAGGAAACCGTAGATCATCTGAATCATATTCATGTGAAGGAATGCAAATACGGCAGAAGCGTACAGCGCTGCCTGCCAAAAGGGAGCCCGCTCCCGCAGCCGTTTGAACATCAGACCCCGGAAGACAAGTTCCTCGCACATGGGGACCAGAACCCCAAGGCAGATGATCTGCGCCGCGAAGGGAGCCGCGTAGAGCAGAGATATGGTCTGCTCATAGGCTGCGTCATAGCTGGACAGGTTGCCGATCAGCACCAGGTTGTTAAATCCCAGGGAGATCCCCAGCACCATCAGGATCAGGGCAAAATATTTCCACAGAGGCGCTTTCTTATTTGGCACGATGCCTGCCATCCGCTCCCGCAGCCGGTCCTTGTGGAACATCACAAGAAGCACAGGGATGGTCACAAGGGCCGCCACCCCTTCTACGATGGTGGTCACCTGCAGGATCTCTCCCATCAGCTGCTGATAGAGATCACTGATCTTGCTCTGGTCCATGGTTGCCTGGTTCACCAGATCCGGGTTCTTAGCCATAAAGATAATGGAGGCTCCCGCCGCAAGGACGGACACCCCAAATCCGATGGCCATCTTCAGGATCAGGGGACTCCACAGGTGCCAGAGCCTCTTTCCGTATGATTCCTGCCCGCCTTCGGGCATTCTATATTCCTGACTCATAGTCTTCCTCACTTTCATTCATTGCTCCTACCATTCTACTTCCCCTGACCGAAACATGCAATTAAAAAAGTATAAAAATGTCAGATCCACGAAAAAGAGACGACCTTTCCCGTCAAAAGGCCGTCTCTTCTCTCTCATTTCTTATCTACAGTTTAATCTTTACCACGTCCACGTCCAGGTTCCACAGGAATTTGTCCAGATCTTTAAAAGACAGGAACACGGTGGCTGTATTTTCCAGGGGATGGATGCCCAGGCTCTTGCATCTTGTCAGGTCTTTGTCGATGAAAAACTCCACCGCATGATCCGTATCGTTCATAAGGCCAAAAGGAGTTACCCCGCCCTGCTTCACACCCAGATACTTCTCCAGCCGGTCCTCAGAGGCAAAGCTTAAGTTGCCCGCTCCCAGCTGCCGTCCCAGGCTTTTTAAGTCCACCTTCTTGCTCTCCTCGCAGGTCACCAGGAAATGCCGTTTCCCCTTGGCGTCCCGCAGAAACAGGTTCTTGCACAGCGTTCCCTTCTCCGGAAGACCCAGCCGGTCCATATCTTCCATTGTATATACCGGTTCGTGCTCTACCACTTCATATTTGATCTTCTGCTTGTCCAGCGCGTCATAAACTTTTTGTTTCTGGTCTTCCATACCGGAGCCCTCCTTCTTTTTTCCTTCTCTCTGAATTATAGGGCAGCCCGAGGGGAATGTAAAGCAAAAACTTCTTCCACCGCCGCCTGATATTCCGCCAGGCTGCCGGATTTCCGGATCTTTTTCGCCTGCTTTTGGCTCTCCGGGAACAACCCGTTAAGATATGCCCACAGTTCCTTCATCTTGGAGAGCACCGGCCGTTCTCCGGCCCCCAGCTCCTGATACCCCTTGCAGATCTCCTCAAGAAAAGCCTTCAGCCGCTCTCCGTCCAGCTCTTCCCCTGCCCTTCCTTCCATCTGTTCCACAAGGGCGGGATTGGCGATCACGCCCCGGCCCAGCATAACCGTGTCCGTCCCGGGAAATTGCTCCGTCAGGCGCTTCCCATCCGATGCGCTGCGGATATCCCCGTTGTAGCAGAGTGGATTCCGGCTGTGCTCCCTGGCATAGGCATAGGCCTCCAGGTTCACCCTTCCCTGATAGAAATCCTGCTGAGTCCTGGGGTGAAGGATCAGCTCCTCCAGCGGATACCGGTTATAGACAGCAAGGATCTCTTCAAATTCCTCCGGGTGATATTTCCCCAGGCGGGTCTTCACCGAGATCTTCTGATCCCCGTGGGCGAACACCTCCTCCAGGAAATGGTCAAGCGCCTCCGGGTCTGCCAGGAATCCCGCTCCCCGGTTCTTGGACACCACCGTCTTGGAGGGGCAGCCAAAATTCAGATTCACCTCCTGATATCCCAGGTCTTTCAGCTTCTTCATGGTGCGCAGGCAGTCACCGGCCTGATTGCTCATGATCTGAGGGATCAGGTTCATCCCCTCGTTCCGTCCCGGGTCGATCTCCCGCATCTCCCGGGCGCTGAACCCCTTCTTGCTGTGAGGTACTAAAAAGGGGGTGAAATATTTCTCCATCGGCCGGAAATATTTATGATAGGCGGCCCGATAAATATCGGTAGTGACCCCTTCCATGGGCGCAAGATAATACCGCATCTTCCGTCTCTCCTTCTTCCTCTGTCTCTGCCTTCTGATAGTCGGTGATCCCTTTCCCTTCATTCGGATGCACGCTGGAGTAGGCAAGATCCCCCACGAATACCGCCGCCAGCGCAAGGCTTACAGGCACCAGGGCTTTCCCCGGGATCCTGCGGATCTGATTGTCCAGGATGGGGGCCAGCACATAGACGATGGCCAGGCCGCCCAGACCGAATACCAGAAGCCCTTCCGCGCAGATCCTGCCGTTCAGGTTCAGGAAATATCCGCTGTAATCCCACCAGCGCTGGCCATTATGGGCTATTTCCAGGTACAGGGAGGAAAAATACTCCACGCAGCCGCACAAGACCACGATAGCCCCAAATTCCAGCAGCGGCCTGGCTCTCAGCCGGTTCAGCGCCACCAGGATCAGCACGCCGCCGCAGCCGTAGATAGGCAGCCAGGGACCATGGAGCACACCCCGGTTGACAAACACTCCGTCTGAGATCAGATGGAGGCTTACTTCCCAAAGCCAACCGATGAAAGAAAAGGCGAAAAACATCAGGATCAGCGACCACACCGAATATCTGCGGAAATAGTTGATCATCTCGATCCGGCTCCGCTTCTCGTACTCCGGAATAGCGGACATCCGGATGGGATAGGCCTTCCCGCTGATCACATCCTGCAGAGAAGCAAGCCGGATCCTGCGCTTCACCCGCTCCTCATATTCCCGCTCATTGGCGCTGTAGAATAAGGTAACTCCAAAAAAATCCGCCAGCGCCTCCGTAAGACTGCTGCTTTTCTTCTTCTGGACCTGCTCTTCGTCCAGAAGGTAAATCAGGTCGCTGTAGGTCTCCACCACAGTGCCCAGGTCCGGCTTCTCAAAGAGATAGGGATCATTTAACAGCTCTGCCTTTTCCCCCTCTTCCTTCTTGTAGGTTTCCCGGACCCGGACATAGTATTCCGCATAAGCGGCCATCCGATAGGGGTTGGAATAAAAGATCTCTGAGATCCCCAGGGTGGCTCCTCCTAAGATCACCCAGCCCAGGAAACTCATTTCCATCAGGAAGCATTCCCACTTGTGCCCCCGCATCATCTTCCGGGACAGGGTCACTGCCTCCAGAGCCCGCACATCCGGATTCTCCGCCGCGATATAGGGCACCAGGAAATAGGAATACCGCTTGATCACGCCTCCGATAAGGGTCAGGCTCCACAGAAACTGGAAAAAGGAGGCCGCGAACATGGTGCAGGACACCCGCACCCACCGTTTCACCCGGAGCAGGAACAAAAGTCTCTGGGGAGACACCTTCTCATAGGTCCGTCCCTCCAGGAAAAACCGCCTCATGATCACGGTAAACATATTGATGAAGAAAAACCACACCAGGAATGCCAGCACCAGACTGACCACGATAAAGAGGATCAGCATGGCTTCCGTGGAATCTACCACCGAGCGCACCGCCATGATCACCGTAGCGATCATGGCCCCCGACTCGATCCGGTTGACCGCCTCGGCAAACACACCTCTGGTCCTGCCAAGCACTGCGTTACTCCCCTGATCGTCTTTTGCCTCCTGCACCAGAGCCCGGGAAGTCTCCCGGCTCTTTTCGTCCTCCCCCATGATCGCCTCCGCGATGGCGGTGCTCATGTCCGGCGTCTCCGGCACCATGCCAGTGGACGCTTCCGCCGTCAGCTCTCCCTCGGAAGCCATAGTGATCAGCTCCAGACCTCCAAAGGATTCTGCTCCGATATAGCCTGCCGCCAGGCAGAGAACCACGAAGATCCAGTAATGCCGCTTTAAGGACCTTCTGGCCTGTTGTTTCAATTCCTTCCGATTAACTCTCATCCTTACTCTTCTGTTCCTTCCTGTCTCTTTCTCTCTTCCAGCTCTGCGAATTTGGCGGCCATAGTGGGATTCTTCCGGGTCAGCCGCTTGATGGTCAGATCCTCCGCCTTGTTGTTGGCAAGCCGCAGGTTATTCTCCGAGGACAGCAGCGCCTCCTTGGTCTTCTGGAGATGATCGATGGTCTTGTCGATCTCGTCGATGGCCTTCTGGAACCGCTCGCTGGCGATCCGGAAGTTCCGGGCGAACTTCTCCTTGAAGTCATTCATATCTTCCTCAAAATGGGAAATGTCGATATTCTGGTTCCTCACCACCTCCAGCTGCCTCCGGTAATCCAGAGCGTTGGTGGCCGCGTTGCGAAGAATGGTGATGATGGGAATAAAGAACTGGGGCCGGATCACGTACATCTTGGGATACCGGTGGGACATGTCCACGATCCCCTGGTTGTAAAGCTCGCTGTCCGGCTCCAGGAGGGACACCAGCACCGCGTACTCGCAGTTTTTCTCCCGGCGGTCCTTGTCCAGCTCCTTTAAGAAATCCTCATTTTTCTTCTTGGTGGCCGTCTCGTCCATCTCATTTTTCATCTCAAACATGATGGAGATGAATTCCACTCCCTCCGGGTCCGTCTCCCGGTAAATGTAATCGCCTTTGCTCCCGCTTCTGGCGTCATTATCTTTCTCAAAGTAGGCATGCTGAAATCCGGTAGCCCGCAGCTTGTTGAACTCGGTCTCACAGTGGATCTCCAGGCTCTCTCCCACCATCTTGGTGGACTGGCGGGCCTTGAAATCCTTATAATACGCCACCAGCTCGTCCTTCATCTTCAGCTGTTCCTCATATTTCTCCTTCAGGGACTGCTCCTTTAACTGGCTCTCCTTCTCCTCGGAATCCATCTGGGAGCGCAGCTTCTGGATCCTGGCGTCCCGCTCGGCAAGCTCCTGATCCTTGGCCGCGATCCGCTGCGCCAGCTCCCGCTCCTTTTCCGCCGCAGCCTTCTGGATCTCCAGATCCCGGGCGTCCTTCTCTGCCTGGAGTTTGGTCTCCAGTTCCCGGATCCGGGTCTCCTGGCTGCTGATCTGTCCGCTTAGCTTCTGCTCCGTCTTCGTCCGGGCCAGCTCTTCCGCCGCCTGCTTCTCCTGGCGGAACTGAGCCTCCCGTTCCCGGATCTCTTTCTCAAACTCTTTATCCCGCACCTGCTTCACGATCGCCGCGTAGCCGGATTCATCCACCTGAAATACTTCCCCGCACTTGGGGCATCTGATCTCCCGCATAAGTCCTCCTTACTCCTTTGCCTCCTGCGCCTCTCTCCGCTTGTGGAGGATCAGTCCGATGACCAGTCCCACTGCTCCCGGACACAGCCAGCCAAATCCCAGGTCCCCCAGAGGCAACAGATCTCTGGCCGCCTGGGCCGCGCCGGTGATGTGCAGGAACCTTGCGGTCCCTTCCGGCAGGGCATTGAAGAAATCCACCAGCGCCGCGATCAGAGTGAATCCGATCACCCAGCGGTACACGATCCTGTCATTTCCAAAGGCCTTGCCAAACAAGGTCAGAAGGATCAGGGCCACCGCCAGCGGATACAGGAACATCAGCACCGGCACCGAGTAGGCGATGATGGCGTTCAGTCCCGCGTTGGCGATCACAAAAGACACCACCGCGAAGATCACAGCCCACACCCGGTAGGACGGGCCGGATGGAAACATTTTCTCAAAGGTGGCGCCGCAGCTGGTAATCAGCCCCACCGCCGTCTTCAGACAGGCCACCGTTCCGATCAGCGCCAGGATCACGATCCCGACACTGCCAAAATAATATTCCGAGATCTGAACCAGCGCGTCCCCGCCGTTTGCCGCCGCCGGGAATACGCCCCGGCTCTGGGTTCCCACAACGGTGATCAGAAGATAGATGGCGGACATGATGATGGCGGTGAACACACCGGCTTTCACCGTGCTCACCGCAATGTCTTCCGGCTTCTCCACTCCAAGAGTGCGGATCACATTGATGACGATAATGCCGAAGGCAAGGCCCGCCAGCGCGTCCATGGTATTATACCCCTCCAGGAAGCCCTTGAAAAACGCGCCGGAAGCATAAGCGCCCTGAGGCGCGATCTCGCTGATTTCTCCCATGGGAGCCGTCAGGGCCCGCAGCACCAGCACCCCCAGCAGCACCAGGAATAACGGCGTCAGCACCTTTCCCACCCAGGTCAGGATCTCCCCCGGCCGCAGGGCAAGAAACAGGGCCACCGCGAAGAAGACAAAGGAGAAGATCCCCAGGGCCAGCGTCTGGCTCTGCGGAGAAAGCACCGTCCCCGGCCCGATGGTAAAAGATACCGTGGCACACCTTGGAATGGCGAAGAAAGGACCGATGGTCAGATACAGGGCACAGGTAAAGAACATGCCGTACCCCTTCCCGATCCGGCTGCTCAGTTCCAGAAGCCCGTTCTCCCGGCTGATCCCCAGCGCCGCCACGCCAAGGATGGGAAGCCCCACGCCGGTCAGAAGGAATCCCGCCGACGCCTGCCACACATCCGCGCCGGCAAGCTGCCCCATGGAAACCGGGAAGATCAGGTTCCCCGCTCCAAAGAAAAGTCCAAAAAGCATGCTGGCAATCACCAGCGACTGTCGAAAATTCAACTTCTTCGTCATAATCCGTCCCTCTCATCTCTCTTAAATATTTTCTGACATCCAACCTGGCCTGTCCCCACAGACCATATTACGTTCCTCTATTATACCACCTCAAGCTTGTCCCTACAATGGCCGACTTGTCAAAAAGGTACAGGGCAAAATGCATTTGGGTACACCCCATTCTTCATTTGGG
>OLQU01000712.1_pt1 | contig 26347 bp, 20 predicted proteins | sample 1672271 | NCBI WGS metagenome assembly OLQU01 (sample SAMEA3136666, study PRJEB25190) | human gut metagenome | biome: human gut; feature: human-associated habitat; material: faeces | place: Austria | collected 2013 | reverse complement strand
AGCAGCTGCCGCACCTCGCTCGCCGTATCGGCACTTAGAATTATGCGGTATTGCCGTAGCTTTCAGGCGTGCCTTGCGCAGCAAACAGCGCTGCGGTTTACCCAAAAAAACAGCACCTTACCCCTTGCGGGGCAAAGTGCCGTGCGAAAACATGTGGGTGTGATCAACACCGTTACACAAACTGGTTGCGGCTGGCGTTGTATTCATAGCCAACATCGGCCAGTTTTGCGCAAATGGCATCCTTATCGGCGTCCTGATCGGCACACAGGGCATCCAGGCTTGCGTAATGATCCCGCAGCTGGGTGTTGATATAACTGAGCAGGATGATTGGGTCAGCTGGCAGCATAGCAACCTCCTAAGGCGTATCTGATCAGATACATCCTGATAAAAATCAAAAAAGCACTGCCAAGGCAGCCCCTGACAGCAACGGGAACCCGCTTATAAAAAGCACGCAAAAATGCCGGCCACCAACTGTGACCGGCAATTTTTTGCGTCTTGATCAGACCGCGCGGGTAACCTTACCCGAACGCAGGCAGCGGGTGCAGGCGTAGATATACTTCGGGGAACCATCCACAACCGCTTTCACGCGCTTGACGTTGGGGTTCCAGGTACGATTGCTCCGACGATGGGAGTGGGAAACCTTGATGCCGAAAGCGACACCCTTGCCACAACATGCACATTTGGCCATTCTGCTTGCACCTCCTTTAACATAGCTGTACTATAATAGCAAATCTTAAGCCAAAATGCAATACCCTTTTTGAAAAAATCCGTAAAAAATCCGCAGAAACGGTACATTTTTTCAAAAACAGGCGCAAAGTGTCCCGCTGCCCTTGTTTTGGGGCGGATTGTACGGTATAATACTTTAAATAATTACCCGTATGTGCCTGTGTGGCCTGCTATGCGGTATGCTGAGGTTTTTATGAATCATTTTGCCCTCAATGGCGTGATCTCCCCGCAGGAGCTGTATTATTACGCTCTGCGCGCCGTGGCCATGCTGATCGTTATCCCGTTCCATGAATCCGCCCACGCGCTTATCAGCTGGAAATTGGGCGATTCCACCGCCAAGGATATGGGCCGCCTGTCCATGAATCCGCTGCGCCACTTTGACCCGCTGGGCGCTTTGTGCATGATTGCGGCCGGGGTCGGGTGGGCAAAGCCGGTTGGCATCAACCCCACGCGCTTCAAAAATCCCAAACGGGGGATGGCTGTTTCCGCCGCGGCGGGGCCGCTCTCCAACTTTTTGCTAGCCTATGCGGCCATGCTGCTCTATAAAGTGGCATATTATGCCTGCGGCGGCGCGGCGCCCCAGTTGGTGCTGGATTTCCTTTATGTTCTGATCAGCATGAACATCAGCCTTGGCGTGTTCAACCTGATCCCTGTACCGCCGTTTGACGGCAGCCGCATTGTGTTGCTGTTCTTGCCGCAAAAACTGTATTTTCAGGCCATGCGGTATGAAAAATACATCATGGGCGTTGTGCTGCTTCTGGTGTTCTTTGGCCTGCTCAACACCCCGCTCAATCTCTGCGTAAACGCGGCGTGGCGTTTGCTGCTGAATCTGACCGGCTTTGTGGAACTGCTGTTCGGCATTGCCTGATGGCACATCTCAATTTAAGTAAGGAACGATATCCGCTGTTTTATGGAAACACTTACCTTTAAGCTACAGGAAGATAATTTTGAAGGTCCACTGGATTTGCTGCTCTATCTGGTTGGCAAAAATAAAATGAACCTCTATGATATCAATATCATGGAACTCATTGAGCAGTATACTGCCGCCATCCAGACCATGCAGGCCGATAAGCTGGAAGTCTCCAGCGAATTCATTGATATGGCTGCGCACCTGGTTCAGATGAAAAGCGCCCTGTTGCTGCCACGCAGCCCTGAAGCGGAACGCATGAAAGCGGAGCTGACCGGCCGTCTGATCGAGTACAGCACCTGCAAGCAGGTGGCGGCGGAGTTGGGCAGCCGTGCGCGGGATTTGTACACCGCGGTGCGCCAGCCCCAAAAACCGGAAGGCCCGGCGGAATATTCCCGCAAACAGGATCCCGACCGGCTGGTGCAGGCGTGGTTCAGCCTGATGGGCCGCAGCCAGCGCCGCAAAAAGCCCACCCAGGAGCGGTTTGAACCGTTGGTCACCGCGCCGTTCGTATCGGTGGCAAGCCGTGTGGCCCACATGCTGCGCGGTATGCTGAAAGGTACGCTGTGCCGCATGGGCCAGCTGTTCAGCCCGCAGGAAAGCCGCAGCACCAATGTGGCAACGTTCCTGGCGCTGCTGGAATTGATCCGCGCCGGGCGTGTGCGGCTGGATGAAACCGGAACCCTGACGATGGACCGCGCCCGCCGCCCGCGCAACAAACAAAACCAACCCACAGGAAAGGAGGCCGCAGCCGATGCCGATCACACAGCGCAATAAAATTGGCATGCTAGAAGCCATGCTGTTTGCCAACGCCGAACCGGTGGAAACCGACCGCCTGGCCGAAGCCATGCGCGCCGACCCGGCAGAGGTGCTGACCCTGCTGGAAAAGCTGCAAAAGCGCTATGATGAAACCGAAAGCGGCCTGATGCTGCTGCATTTTGACGGCGACCGCTGGCAGATGGCGACCCGCCCGTATTATGGCGAGGTGGTCAAGCGCATTTTGGATACCCGCCGCAACGCGCCGCTTTCGCCCGCTGCGCTGGAAGTTCTGGCTATTATCGCCTATAACCAGCCGGTCAGCCGCAGCTTCATCGAGCAGGTGCGCGGCGTAGATTCCTCTTCCACCGTGTCCAAGCTGATGGAACGTGGACTGATTGAGGAAGCTGGCCGCCTGGATCTGCCCGGCAAGCCGGTGGCGTTCCGGGTGACGGATACCTTTTTGCGGGTGTTCGGCCTTGGCAGTCTGGCCGACCTGCCCCCGCTGCATGACGACCCCCAGAAAGAAGAAGAACTGCCGGTGCAGCAAACCCTGGAGGAACTGCAATGAGCGCCGTGTTGGCGGTTGTGCTGATGGTGCTAAAAATAATCGGCATGATTTTGCTGGCACTGCTTTTGCTTTTGCTGTTGGCGCTGCTGCTGCCTGCGGGCATTCACTTCCGTTGGAGCCATATCGGCGGCCTGTGTTTACAGCTGTGTTACGGCCCGCTGCACTTTACCCTGTACCCGCGCAAAGCGGATGAAGAGGAAAAAAAGGCAGAACCGAAGGCAGAAACAAAGCAGGGAAACACACCCAAAACCGAGCCGACTTCCGCCGCACCGTCCAAGCCAACCCCGCCGCCTGCAAAAGCGGATCTGCCCGCACAACCTACAATGGAAAAGCAGACGGAACCCACGGAAGCAAAGCCCGCAAAAGCGCCGGAAGAACCCCAAAAAGCAGAACCGGCCCCGCCCGCTGAAAAGGAACAGGGAAAACCAAAAACACCGGAAACATCCCCGCAGCCGGAACAGGCAGTACCAAAACCAAAAGCCAAATCTGCCCTGGCAGCGGAAACACCTGCCGCGGAACCACAGCCGGAAGAAGATACTGGCCTTGTGGACCGCATCAAAGCGGCAGTCAGGGCGGACCCTGTTGGCTATGTGCGGCACCTGTTCAGCGTGCTGCGCGCCAGTGTGGGGCCGCTGCTGCGCGGCTTCCGCGTCAGCAAGCTGAATGTGATCTGGACGATAACAGGGGAGACCGCCGCAGAAACGGCCATCCTGTACGGCCAGACGCTGACCACCCTCAACACCATCCTGGCAATCGCACAGGACCACATTAAAATACAGGCGGATCAGCTCTGGCTGGAGGCTGATTACACCGGCAGCGCCAAACAGCAGCGTGTGGTTTCGCTCAAACTGCTGATCTGCCCGCTGCTGGCACTGGTTACAGTGGTGTGCTTTGTGTGGCATGCCCGGCATGACCCGCAGCTGCTGCCCCCAAAACACCCCAAATACAATACACCTGAAACAGAACAGGGAGGTAATTTATAATGGCAGAACATCCGATTGAAGGCATGATGGGCGTTACCATGGAAAAAATCCGCCAGCTGGTGGATGCCAATACCATCATTGGCGAACCGATCACGGTGGATGGAGCAACCATCATCCCCATTTCCCGCGTTACCTTTGGCTTTGCCTCCGGCGGCTCTGATGTTGGCGCAAAAACCAACAAGCAGATGTTTGGCGGCGGCACCGGCGCGGGCGTTTCCATTGCACCCATCGCGTTTTTGGTGATCAGCGGCGGCAATGTGCGCACCATCCAGCTGGTGGAACATGTCAGCCCGGTGGACAGCGCTATCAACGCTCTGCCGGACCTTGTGGACCGCATCAGCGCCCTAATCAAAAAGGACAAGCCCGAAACCCCGCAGGAATAAGCGGACAGATTTCATTTTTCCCCAACCGGAACCCGGCCCAAAGCGGGCTGTTCAACTGAAATGCCGGGAGGACATTCTCATATAAGCAAATCCACCCGGCGGATATTACCCTGATATTGGAAAGGAACACCATGGCAGAACAACGGATTCAAAAAGTACTCTCGGACCAGGGCGTGTGCTCCCGCCGCGCTGCAGAAAAATTGATTGATGAAGGCCGCGTCAAGGTCAACGGCCACCCGGTCACGCTGGGGGATAAGATGGACCCCGACTTTGATAAAGTCAGCATTGACGGCAAAAGCGTGCGCATTGTGCGCAAGCGCCAGTATACCTATCTGATGCTTAACAAGCCCCGCGGCTATATTACCACTGCATCGGACGAACGCGGCCGCAAGACCGTTATGGATCTGCTCACCGGCGTGGACCGCCGTGTGTATCCCATCGGCCGTCTGGATAAAGACAGCGAAGGCTTGCTGCTGCTGACGGATGACGGCGCATTTGCCAACCTGCTCACTCATCCTTCCGGCGGCGTGGGCAAGCTGTACCGCGTTACTGTGCGCCCCCGCGCGACCGAGGAACAGGTTGTCAAAATGTCCAGCGGCGTTGTGCTGGACGATGGTGTAAAAACCCAGCCCGCCGTCATCCATGTTGTGGTGGATGAACCCGGCCGCACGGTGTTGGAGATCACCCTGCACGAGGGCCGCAACCGCCAGATCCGCCGCATGTGCGAAGCAGTCGGCCTGGAGGTCATCCGCCTGAAGCGCAGCGCTGAAGGCCCGGTCAAACTGGGCATGCTGCAGCCTGGCGAATACCGCGAACTGAAAAAATCCGAGATTAGTGCCTTGCGCAATGCCGCGCTCAAGGCTGCCCCGGCCCGCAAAGCCGCCCCTGCCGCCGCCCGCCGCCCCGGTCCCATCAAGCACGACTAAGCAAGCTGAATCACAACATTCTATGCAAACAAACCGCTCCGCAAGGGGCGGTTTTGTCATAATTTTGGGCAAACTGTGCAGAAAAAGCTGAAAAATAAGGCAAAACGCAAAACTTTTTGGCGCTTTCCACTTGTCTGCTTTTCGACGAAGTAGTATAATAAAGCCATATGGCATATGATAACCATCTTGCTCATTGAATAAACAGGAGGTCAATGTATGGCAGCTAATAAGCCAGGCAAGGAAGCAATCCTTGCAGCATTTTTTGATGAGGGGAACTATTCTCCTCTGTTTACTGACGGTGCCGTCAGCGCAGCGTTCGGCTGTGCCAATGGCCAAAGCGTTTATGCCGTTTACCAGAACGGGGAACCCGTTGGCGCGGCAGATCTGGATAAAACCACTCGCGTGCTGAAAATGGCCGCTGAGACCGGCAATCCCGTTGTAACGTTCTACAATTCTACCGGCGCTAAGCTGGAAGGCGGCTTGGAGCTGCTGAACGCAAACTCCCGCCTGACCGCTGAGATCGCTCGCATCTCCGGCGTTGTGCCTCAGGTTGCCGTTGTTACCGGTACCTGCGCCGGCACCAGCGCTGTGCAGGCCGCCGCAGCTGATGTCTGCATCATGGCAGCTGACGCTGAGCTGTTCCTGACCGCTCCTTTCAATGCAGAGGACAAGGTCAAGGCTGCCGGCTCTGCTGAGTTTGCCGCCAAGGCAGGCGTTGCCGCTATCGTGGAAGAAGATGCCGTCAAGGCAGCTTCCGCCGCTGCCCGCGTTGTGGGTATGTTGCCGGCCAACAACCTGGCTGGCCCCGCTGTGTTTGATTTCGAAGCTCCCGCCGCTGCGCTCAACCTGGTCAAGTATGATGCCAAGAGCGCTGCCGAGGCTATTGCCGATGCAGGCAGCCTGACCGAGCTGTACGCTGGTTATGGCCGCAACATCTATACCGCACTTGGTTCCGTCAACGGCCAGGCTGTCGGTATCGTTGCTACCGCCAAGGGTACCCTGTGCCACAAGTGCACCGCTAAGGCAGCCCGTTTTGTGCGCCTGTGCGATGCTTACAGCATTCCCGTTGTGACTGTTGTCAACACGGAAGGCTTTGTCAAGAGCGAAGGCGACGACCAGGCTGGCGGCATCCGCCAGGCTGCCCGTATGGCTGGCGTTTATGCCGAAGCTACCACCGTTAAGGTCGCAATCCTTGCCGGTGAGGCTGTTGGCCCCATCTACACCGTCTTTGCAGCTTCCGCTGACTGGCGTATTGCTGTGGACGGCTGCACCGTTGCCCCGCTGGCACCGGAAACCGCCGCTACCGTTCTGTACAAGGACGAGATCTTTGCTTCTGACAACATCCAGCAGGCTACCAAGCAGAAGGCTGCTGCCTACAAGGCAGAGCAGTGCAGCGCAGTTGCCGCTGTTGCCAACGGTGCTGCCGATGCCGCTGTAAAGGCTGCCGATGTGCGTGCTGCTGCCGCACAGGCCCTGGATATGCTGGCCACCAAGCGCACCACCCGTTTGCCTAAGAAACACGGCAACATCACCCTATAATATTTAAGGAGGATCCTTTTTATGAAAAACCTGACTGTTACCGTGAACGGCGTTGCTTACAACGTTACCGTTGAAGAAAACACCAACGGCGCTGCTCCTGCTGCTGCCCCGGCACCCGCTCCGGCACCCGCCGCTGCACCTGCTCCGGCTGCTGCACCTGCCGCACCCGCTGCCGCTGGTTCTGTTCCTGTCAACGCTCCCATGCCGGGCACCATCCTGGACATCAAGGTCAAGGCAGGCGCAGCTGTTAAGGCTGGCGATGTTGTCATGATCCTCGAAGCCATGAAGATGGAAAACGAGATCAGCGCACCGCAGGACGGCACCATTGCCAGCATTGACGTTCGCAAGGGCGATACCGTCAACTCCGGCGATGTGCTGTACACCATGGGCTGATAAAGCGTAAACGATCCCGAACGTTAAAAAATGAGGTGAACGAGATTGGCTAAGAAACCTGTTAAGATTACCGAAGTCGTTCTGCGTGATGCGCATCAGTCTTTGCTGGCCACCCGTATGACGATGGATGAAATGCGTCCTATCCTGCCCGAAATGGACAAGATCCCGTACTTCTCTGTGGAGTGCTGGGGCGGCGCAACGTTTGACTCCTGCATCCGCTTTCTGGACGAAGATCCGTGGGAGCGTCTGCGCATCCTGCGTAAAGAACTGCCGCATCAGAAACTGCAGATGCTGTTCCGCGGCCAGAACATGCTGGGCTACCGCCCCTATGCTGACGACGCCGTTCAGTACTTTGTACAGAAGAGCGTTGCCAACGGCATTGATGTGATCCGTATTTTCGATGCTCTGAACGACCCCCGCAACCTGAAGACTGCCATCGAGGCAGCCAACAAGGAAAAGGCACATGTTCAGGCCTGCATCAGCTACACCCTGAGCCCGGTGCATAACAACGAGTATTTTGCCAAGTATGCCAAGACCCTGGAAGAGATGGGCGCAGACTCTATCTGCATCAAGGATATGGCAGGCCTGCTCAAGCCCTACACCTGCGCCGAGCTGGTGAGCGAGCTGAAGAAGACCGTCAGCATCCCTGTTGACATCCACAGCCATTACACCGCCGGTCTGGCCTCCATGTCCATCCTGAAGGGCATCGAAGCCGGTGCTGACATTGTGGATACCGCCATGAGCCCGCTGGCTCTGGGCACTTCCCATATGCCGACCGAAAGCCTGGTCGCCGCCCTGCAGGGCACCGATTATGACACCGGCCTTGACCTGAACCAGCTGAACGTTGTGCGTGCTTACTTCGCCAAACTGCGCGAAAAGTACATCGCCAACGGCCAGATCAATCCGAAGAGCCTGGGCGTTGATGCCAACACCCTGCTGTATCAGGTTCCGGGCGGCATGTTCTCCAACATGCTTAAGCAGCTCAAGGACGCTGGCAAGGAAGATAAGCTGGACGAAGTTCTGGCCGAAATCCCCCGCGTGCGTGAGGATGCCGGTTACCCGCCGCTGGTCACCCCGACCTCCCAGATCGTTGGCACTCAGGCTGTGTTCAACGTCATCATGGGTGAGCGCTACAAGATGGTCACCAAGGAGTTCAAGGGCCTGGTCCATGGCGATTACGGCAAGACTCCCGCTCCCATCAAGAAGGAATTCAGCGACTTTATTCTGAAGGGCGAAGAGCCCATTACCTGCCGCTTTGCTGATACCCTTGCCCCCGAAATGGACAAGCTGAAGGCCGAAGCTGCCAAGTATGCCATCCAGGAAGAGGACGTTCTGACCTACGCTATGTTCCCGCAGGTTGCTCCCAAGTTCTTCGAAAAGCGCAATGCCCGTATGCACGGTGTGGACGCTCTGCATGCTGACTATGAGAACAAGTCTCATCCGGTCTGATTCCAGCTACGCTGAATAAGCAATAAGCAACACCCGCAGGTGTAAGCCACTTGGCCGATCCCTGCGGGTGTTTTTGTATATTCGCTTTTTTGTCAGGCATAACTTGGGTGCGCATTTCAAATATCACATGGAACTAAGCCCAAAACGTACCTCCGTAGTAGTGTGTTAAGACGAAAACTTTACCTTTTTGCTCTATCTAAAAAATTAGAGCCGCTTCGTAACAAAGCCAAATGGAGAAAGTCTCCAAATCATAAAAAGTAAAGCTTTAGAATTACCACACCAGTAGGGGCACACAGCTACAAACGATTACGGACGATAAATAACGGCGAACCAACCGTATCCTAACCCAACGGCACTCCTTTATTCCTGTCCCGGCTTCCTCTCCAACGCATCAAACTGCTTTACAATCTCCGGGTCTGCCAGCTTGATGACCCTGCCGGAAAGATAGTGCAGCGTGTTTTCCTCCGGAATATTGCCAAACGTCAGCCGCTGGGCACACAGTGCCTGCGTCTTAAACCCGGTTTTCTCGTTCATGTTGCGGTTGCCGTACTTGATGTCGCCCAGCACCGGGTGCCCCAGGTAAGCCAGGTGCGCACGGATCTGGTGCGTGCGGCCGGTAATCAGTCCAATGCGGCAGAGCGCAAACGGCCCAATGCAGCGGATCACCGTTACATCGGTGATGATTTTTTTGTACCCCTCGCTTTCATGGGCGTGAATGCGCACCTTGTTGCCTTTTTCGCTGTGCTGCAGCCAGGCAACATGCCGCCCGGCCGGCGGGGCACCGATGGTAATGGTCAGATACTCTTTCTTCATCCAGTCATTGCGGATGATCTCGTTCATATCCCGCAGGGCCGTGTATTTTTTCGCGGCAATCACAAGCCCCTCGGTGCCGCGGTCCAGCCGGTTGCAGATGGCGGGTGCAAAGCGGTTTTCAGCCTTGGGGTCATATTCGCCGCTGGCCTGCAGCTGGGCACAAAAGGCATCCACCAGGTTGGCATCGCCGGTGCGGTCGCTGTGGCACAGCAGGTGGGCGGGCTTGTACAGCACCGCAATGTTTTCGTCCTGATAGATCACCTTGACCGGCGGCTGGCGGCGCGGCGGCTTTTTGGCCGGGACCACCGGCTTTTCGGGGAAGAACTCATCGTTGATATACAGCTCGATCACATCACCGCTGCTCAGCCGGGTGTCCGCTTCACCGCGCTTGCCGTTCACCTTAATGCGCTTGTTGCGGAAACTTTTATACAGCAGGCTGCGCGGCATGTCCCTGGTCACGCTTTCCACAAAGCGGGAAAGCCGCACGCCGTTTTCGTTTTCGCCTGCGATAAACTTTTTCATGGGGGTCACATCCTCTTTGCAATCTTCAAACAATAGTATATAATAAGAACAGCCAAAGGTAAAGGATGTGCGCCCATGCCGGAAAAGAAAACTACCAATTCGATCCATGAAGAGCACCGTGCCCGCATGCAGGAGCGCGTTGCCCGCGATGGCTTAACCAGCCTTGCCGCGCATGAGGTGCTGGAATATCTTTTGTACTTTTCCATTCCGCGCCGGGATACCAACCCCTTGGCTCACCGCCTGATCCAGCATTTTGGCGGATTTTGCCAAGTGCTAGATGCCAGCGAGGAAGAATTAATGCAGGTGCAGGGCATTGGCCCCGCCAGCGCAAGACTGCTGCATTCCTTCCGGGATGTTGCCCGCTTTTACCAGATCCAAAAGCACAAGGAACACCCTGTTCAGCTGCGCAACGCTGAGATGTGCTGTGAGTATATCCGCCCGCTGTTCAGCGACCCCAAGCGGGAAGAGTTTTATATGATCGCCATGAATGACGATTATGTCCCGCTCAAAGAAATTTACATTGCATCGGGCATTCCCAACCGCGTGCAGTTTGATACCCATAAGCTGTTGCGGGATGCCGTTGCCAGCCAGTGTACCTGTGTTGTGCTGGCGCATAACCATCCATCCGGTTTGGCGGCGGCTTCCAATGCGGATCTGCTTGCCACGCAGGCCATTATTCTGGCATTGGGCCAGGTTGGCATTGATGTGCTGGATCATGTGATTTTGACGCCTACCGCCTGGTTCAGCATGGCAGAGCATGGCCGTGTGCCGCAGTATAACCCCGGTACCGGCCAACTGCTGTTTGCCGCCCGTGCCACCTGGCCGATGGAACCGGAGAAGCCCAAACAAATCAAGCGCTGAATGCGCCTCAAGCACAAAGCAAACCCGGCATGTCCCGCGGGCGCAAGGCAGCAGGGTTTGCCTTGAACCATACAAAACAAATAAAAAATGCCGCCCCGTAAAAGGGGCGGCAAAGCTATGCCGTTTGTGCGGCGCTAGGTTAAGTTTAAGCTGCCAGCTTATGCTTCCGGGATCAGCACGCCGTACCCGCCATCAGCGCGGCGGTAAACGACCTGGATCTTGTCGTTCTCGGTGCTGTGATACAGGAAGAAGCTGTGCCCCAGCAGATCCATCTGCAAAATGGCTTCCTCAGTGCTGCAGGGCTTCAGGGCAAAGTGCTTTTCGCGCACAATATCCATGCTTTCTTCCGGCTCGGTAGCGGGTATTTCCGCTGCTGCGGCGGTCAGCTTGGTGCCAAGGCGCTTGCGGTACTTTACCACACGGCGGGTCAGCAGATCGACGGCGTCAGCTAGGGCATCTTCCATGCGCTCATCCGCTTTTTCGGCGCGCATGGCCAGATCCTTGCTGCGCAGCATGATCTCAACGGTCTGCCCACTTTTTTCTACCGTGACGGTAACCTGTGCCTGTGCTTCGTCAGGGAAAAACTTGTCCAGCTTCGCAAGCCTCTTTTCCGCATTTTCGATAAAGCTCGGTTTGAGCGTAACGCGACGGCCGGTACATGTAACTTTCATAGGACAACCTCCCTTTGTTTTGGGTGCCCAGCACCCTTGCCAGAAAGCCCGCTGCCAACTTGGCTTCATTTTCGACAGCTGCTTCCTGTATCTCTATTATAGCAAATCTATACAAAAAGTCAAAATGTTTTTGCGGACAAATTAAAAATTTTGTAAAATGTTCACAACTTGCCGCACTCATCCAGAAAAGGACGAATTCATGGATAAATTTTCCGTTTTGCAGCAATACTTCGGCCACAGCAGCTTCCGCCCCGGTCAGGAACAGGTGGTGGATGCCATCGTTTCCGGCCAGGATGTCCTCGGCGTTATGCCCACCGGCGCAGGCAAATCTGTTTGTTACCAGGTTCCGGCCATGCTGATGCCGGGGCTTACGCTGGTCATTTCACCGCTGATTTCCCTGATGCAGGACCAGGTTGCCGCCCTGGAAGAGGAGGGCGTGCATGCTGCCTGCCTGAACTCCGCCCTGCCGGAAGGGCTTTACAGCACCATTCTGCGTGCCGCGCTGGAGGGGGACTATAAAATTCTATACGTTGCCCCGGAACGCCTGCTGACGGACAGTTTCTTATACCTTGCCATGCACGCCCGCATCGCTTTTGTGGCTGTGGACGAAGCCCACTGCGTGTCCCAATGGGGTCAGGATTTCCGCCCCAGCTACCTGAAAATTGCCGAATTCATCTCCCGTCTGCCGTACCGCCCGGTCATTGGTGCGTTCACGGCAACGGCAACGGAACAGGTCAAGCAGGATATCATTGCCCTGCTGCAGCTCAACCAGCCTTTTACGCTGACCACCGGCTTTGATCGCCCCAACCTCTATTTTGGTGTGGCCCGCCCGCGGGATAAAGAACGTTATATTGAAGAATATATCCTCGACCACCGGGATCGCAGCGGCATTGTCTATTGCGCTACCCGCAAATCGGTAGAGTCCGTCTGTAAGGAGCTGCGATCCGTTGGCATTTCCGCCACCCGTTATCATGCGGGCCTTACCCCGGAGGAGCGCAGCAAAAATCAGGAAGATTTTGTCTATGACCGCAAGCGGGTCATGGTTGCAACAAACGCCTTCGGCATGGGCATAGATAAATCCAATGTCAGCTTTGTGCTGCATTATAATATGCCAAAAAATCTGGAAAACTACTATCAGGAAGCGGGCCGCGCCGGGCGCGATGGCGAGCGCGCCGAGTGCATCTTGCTGTTCTCCCTGGGGGATGTGCAGACGGCAAAGTATTTTATCCAGAACTCCCACGATAACGATGAGCTAACCCCTGAACAGGCCGAAGCCGCCGCCAGGCGGGACCGCGAGCGGCTGGACGTGATGGTGGGGTACTGCAAAACCACCCGCTGCCTGCGCAGCTATCTGCTGGATTATTTCGGCGAGCACCACACCGGCGGCTGCGGCAACTGTTCCAACTGCACTGGCGAGTTTGTGCAGACCGACATCACCACCGAAGCACAGAAGATCCTTTCCGGCGTGGCGCGCATCCAAAAGCGTTGGCCCGGCGGGCTGGGGGTTGTGGCGCTGGTGCAGATGCTGCGCGGCGCCAAGGATCAGAAAACCCTGGAGCGCGGGCTGGACCAGTTCCCGACCTATGGCATCATGCGGGATGTGCCGTCCCAGCGCATGCGCCTTTACCTGGATGCATTGCAGGAGCAGGGCTACCTGGCCGAAGCCGGCGATGAGTTCCCGGTCATCACCCTGACAGCCAAGGCTCCGGCGGTGCTTTTCCACGGTGAGCAGGTTACCATGCAGGAGCGCGCCGCCACCGCGCAGGAAACCCAGGCCAAGCGCCGTGCTTCCCGCAAAAAGACGGCTGCCCGCACCGCACTTTCGGAAGCGGACGATTCGCTGCTGGCAAGCCTGAAAACCCTGCGCAGCGAACTGGCCCAGAAAAACCACGTTCCGGCATATATCGTGTTCAACAATGTCAGCCTGGACGAGATGGCCGAGCTTAAGCCGCGCACCATGGGGGATTTCCGCCGCATTTCCGGCGTCGGCGATGCAAAAGCTGCCAAATATGGTGAGGCATTCATTAAGCATATTGCCAAATGGGTGCGCGAACACTCGGAGGAAGAATAAGCCGAAATGCTGCTGCCGGATGCAGCCCCGGCAGCAGCGCATAAAAGGCATAAAAAGCCGCAAAATGCCTTTAAGCAATACCGCACAATTCCCGCCTGACGGCTTAAGCACCGCTCCGGCGGCTGCGGCACGGCATCTGCGTTGCCAAAATGCTCGATAATACACAAAGTATTATCTGCGCTTTTGGCTTAGCAGCTGCCGCACCTCGCTCGCTGTATCGGCACTTAGAATTATGCGGTATTGCCTTTACAATTAAAAAGATCTATACTATAATGAAACAACAGTAAGTTGTACAAGACGAACTTAAGTTGTAAATAAACGACCAACAGCAGGGGAGGTCCGCTATGCCGGAGCAACAGGAAAATCAAACCGAGGTATTCCACCTCAAAGCACCGTTCAAACCGACTGGCGACCAGCCCCAGGCGATTGAAGCGCTGGTGCAGGGCCTGAAAGCAGGGGATAAAGGTCAAACTTTGCTGGGCGTTACCGGCTCCGGCAAAACCTTTACGATGGCCAATATCATTGCACAGTGCAACCGCCCCACACTGATTCTGGAACCAAACAAAACCCTGGCCAGTCAGATCTGCACCGAGATGCGCGGATTTTTCCCCGATGATGCGGTGGAATATTTTGTGAGCTATTACGACTATTACCAGCCGGAAGCCTACATCCCCTCCACCGATACCTATATTGAAAAAGACAGCGCCATCAATGATGAGATCGACCGCCTGCGCCATTCGGCCACGGCGGCATTGTCGGAGCGGCGCAATGTTATCATTGTGGCGTCGGTTTCCTGCATTTATTCCTTGGGCGACCCTATCGATTACCGCAGCATGGTCATCAGCCTGCGCCCCGGTATGCAGATGGAGCGGGACGAGCTCTGCCGCCGCCTGGTCAAGCTGCAATATGAACGCAACGATATGAACTTTATCCGCAATAAGTTCCGCGTTCACGGCGATATTGTGGATATCCACCTTGCTTATAATGATGAATACGCCATCCGCGTCGAATTCTTCGGCGATGAAATCGACCGCATTTCCGAGTTTGATCCCCTGACCGGCGAGCGCAAAAATATTGTGCGCCATGTGGCCATTTTCCCCGCCAGCCACTATATCGTCGGCCCTGAAAAAATGAAAGAAGGTCTCGCCAAGATCCAGACCGAGATGGAACAGCAGGTGCAGGCCTTTACTGCAGAGGGCAAACTGCTGGAAGCCCAGCGCATCCAGCAGCGCACCCAGTACGATATGGAGATGCTACAGGAAGTTGGCATGTGCAAGGGCATCGAGAACTACTCTGCCGTGCTGTCCGGCCGTGCCCCCGGCTCCACCCCCACCACGCTGCTGGACTACTTCCCCAAAGATTTTATCCTGATGGTGGATGAAAGCCATGTGATGCTGCCGCAGGTCCGCGGCATGTTCGGCGGGGACTACAGCCGCAAAAAAACGCTGGTGGAATATGGCTTCCGCCTGCCCTCGGCGTTTGACAACCGCCCGCTGAAATTTGAGGAATTTGAATCCAAGGTCGGCCAGACGATCTTTGTCAGCGCTACCCCCGGCCCCTATGAACGGGAACATTCCAGCCGCGTGGCCGAGCAGGTCATCCGCCCCACCGGTCTGCTGGACCCCGTCATCATGGTGCGCCCAGTGGAAGGCCAGATCGAGAATCTGCTGGGCGAAATTTTGCAGCGCATCGACCGCGGCGAGCGTGCCCTAGTTACCACCCTGACTGTCAAAATGGCCGAGGACCTGACCGACTACCTGGAAGAACACGGCGTGCACACCAAGTATATGCACCACGAGGTGGATACCTTTGAGCGCATGGAGATCATCAAGGACCTGCGCACCGGTGCCATTGATGTGATTGTCGGCATCAACCTTCTGCGCGAGGGCCTGGACCTGCCGGAAGTTTCGCTGATCGCCATTCTGGATGCCGACAAAGAGGGCTTCCTGCGCAGCGAAACCAGCCTGATTCAGACCATTGGCCGCGCGGCCCGCAACGCAAACGGCGTGGTGCTGATGTACGCCGATGAAGTAACCCCCAGCATGGAGCGCGCCATCATGGAAACCGAGCGGCGCCGTGCCATCCAGGATGCCTACAACAAAGAACACGGCATTACACCAAAAACTATCGTGAAAGCCATCGGCGGCGGGCTGGAAATCAGCATGAGCGAAGAAAACAAAAAGATGCGCCAGCACCGTATGAGCCGCGCTGAACGCGAACAGACCATTACCCGCCTGACCCGCGAGATGAAAGAAGCCGCCCGCCTGCTGCAGTTTGAGCACGCCGCATTCCTGCGTGATGAGATTGAAAAGCTGCAGCGCGGGGAGGACCCTACCGCCGATACCAGCACCCGCCGCGCCGCTGAAAAACAGCGCAAAACGGGCAAGGGGAGAAGGAGCTATAAAAAGTGAGCAACATTCAAATTGATGCCAACAACCGCATTACGATCAAGGGCGCGCGGGAGCATAACCTGAAAAACGTCAACCTGGTTCTGCCACGCAACAAGCTGATTGTTATGACGGGCCTTTCCGGCTCCGGCAAGTCCAGCCTGGCCTTTGATACCATCTTTGCGGACGGCCAGCGCCGCTATATGGAAAGCCTTTCCAGCTATGCCCGCATGTTCCTGGGCCAGATGGAAAAGCCCGATGTGGACGAAATCACCGGCCTTTCCCCGGCGGTTTCCATTGACCAGAAAACCACCAGCCACAACCCGCGTTCCACCGTGGGCACCGTGACGGAAATTTATGATTATCTCCGTTTGATGTATGCCCGCATTGGCGTTCCGCACTGCCCGGTCTGCGGACGCGTCATCAGCCAGCAAACGGTGGACGAGATGGTAGACGAGGTGCTTAAACTGCCGGAGCGCACCCGCTTCCAGGTGCTGGCCCCTGTTGTGCGGGGCCGCAAAGGCACCCAGGCCAAGGAGCTGGACGCTGCCCGCCGCGGCGGTTACGCCCGCGTGCGCATTGACGGCAACATGTATGATCTGGACGAAGAGATCAAGCTGGAAAAGAATATCAAGCATACCGTTGAAATCGTCGTGGACCGCCTGTCCATCAATGATACGGTGCGCGGCCGCCTGGCCGATTCTATTGAGACTGCCGTTGCCCTGACCGGCGGCCTTGTCATCATTGATGTTATCGGCGGCGAACCGATGGAGTTCAGCCAGAACTATGCTTGCCCGGAGCACGGTGTTTCCATTGACGAACTTTCCCCCCGCATGTTCAGCTTTAACAATCCCTTTGGCGCCTGTGAAACCTGCACCGGCCTGGGCACCTTTATGAAGGTGGACCCGGCCCGCGTGATTCCGGATCCGCGCAAGTCCATCCGCGAAAGTGCCATCAAGGCCAGCGGCTGGTATTATGCGGAGGGATCCATCTCTGAAATGTATTACAAAGCGCTGGGCAAGCGCTATGGCTTTACGCTGGATACCCCCATCAAGGAGATGAGCAAAGAAGCCGTGCACGCCATCCTGTATGGCACCGGAACTGAAAAAATCGAGATGCAGCGCGAGAATATGTTTGGCTCCGGCACCTATATGAACACGTTTGAGGGCATTATCCCCAACCTGGAGCGCCGCTTCCGTGAAACAGGCAGCGAGTGGGTCAAGGAGGAAATCGCCCTTGTCATGTCCAGCGAGGAGTGCCCCACCTGCCACGGCCAACGCCTGAAGCCCACCAGCCTCGCCGTCACGGTGGGCGGCATCAACATTGCCCAGTTCTGCGATATGAGCGTGAACGAGGAACTGGAATTTATTCAGACGACAAAAGTGTCCGAGCGGGATGAAGTCATCGCTGCCTCCATCTTCAAAGAGGTCAAAGAGCGTCTGGGCTTTTTGAAGAGCGTGGGTCTGGGGTACTTGACCCTGTCCCGCGGCGCATCGTCCCTTTCCGGCGGCGAAAGCCAGCGCATCCGCCTGGCGACCCAGATCGGCAGCGCACTGACCGGCGTGCTGTATGTGCTGGATGAACCCAGCATCGGCCTGCACCAGCGCGATAACGATAAGCTGATTGCCACCATGAAGCGCCTGCGCGACCTGGGCAACACCCTGATTGTAGTAGAGCACGACGAGGACACCATGCGCCAGGCGGACTATATTGTGGATGTCGGCCCCGGTGCCGGTGTGCATGGCGGCGAGATCGTGGCTGCCGGCAGTGTGGAGGACATCTGCAATGCCCCGCGCAGTGTGACCGGCGAGTACCTTTCTGGCCGCAAATTTGTGGAAGTTCCCACCGCCCACCGCTCCGGTAACGGTAAAATGCTCACGGTGGTCAAAGCGCGGGAAAACAACCTGCAAAACATTACCGTGGATTTTCCCCTTGGCAAAATGATCTGCGTGACGGGTGTTTCCGGTTCCGGCAAGTCCACGCTGGTCAATGAAATTTTGTATAAGTCGCTGGCCGCAGCGCTCAACGGCGCCCGCAGCCGCCCCGGCCAGTGTGACGAAGTTCAGGGTATGGAATGGATCGATAAGGTCATCGGCATTGACCAGTCGCCCATTGGCCGCACCCCGCGCTCCAACCCGGCCACCTACACCGGTGTGTTCGGCGATATCCGCACCCTCTTCTCCAACACCCAGGATGCCAAACAGCGCGGTTACGGCCCCGGCCGGTTCAGCTTCAACGTCAAGGGCGGCCGCTGCGAAGCCTGCGAGGGCGGCGGCATTGTGCAGATCGAAATGCACTTCCTGCCGGATATTTACGTCCCCTGCGATGTCTGTAAGGGCAAGCGCTATAACCGCGAAACGCTGGAAGTAAAATATAAAGACAAAAACATCTCCGATGTACTGGATATGACGGTGGAGGAAGCCTGCAATTTCTTTGCCAACCAGCCCAAAATTGCGCGCAAACTGCAAACCCTGCAGGAAGTCGGCCTTGGCTATGTGCAGCTGGGCCAGTCGGCCACCACACTTTCCGGCGGCGAAGCCCAGCGTGTCAAGCTGGCCAACGAGCTTGCCCGCCGCGATACCGGCAAAACCGTCTATATTCTGGACGAGCCTACCACCGGCCTGCACATTGCCGATGTGCACCGTCTGGTCAAGGTGCTGGATAAGCTGGCCGATGCGGGCAACACCGTGATCGTGATCGAGCATAACCTAGATGTGATCAAGCGTGCCGACTATATCATCGACCTGGGGCCGGAGGGCGGCAGCGGCGGCGGTACCATTGTGGCAACCGGTACGCCGGAACAGGTGGCCCAGAACCCGAACTCCTTCACCGGCCAGTACCTGAAACCCGTGCTGGAGCGCGCTTGGAAACTGCAGGGCACAGCTCCGGCCCCCGTGCCGGAAGAGCCGGGACGCCCGGCGCCCGCAGAGGAAAAAGCCTCCGCCCAGCCGCCGCGCAAACGAAAAAAAGCAGACAAAAAATAACCACAACAGGGAACTTTGTGCAGCAAAAACGCAAAATTGGATTTGACAATTCCTGTCAACCTGTGGTTTAATTATCTTTACGCGCCTGAAAAAGCAAAATTCTGCGCGCACAGGGGTACGCAGCAGCGTGATTCCCTGCATCCAAAACGGGAGGGAACTGCCGAATGGCAAAAAAGAAGGAAGAATACGGCAACGAAAGCATCAAGAGCTTAAAAGGTGCAGACCGTGTGCGCAAGCGCCCGGCCGTTATCTTTGGCTCTGACGGTGTGGAAGGCTGTGCCCATTCCATTTTTGAGATCGTATCCAACTCCATCGACGAAGCGCGTGACGGCCACGGCAACAAAATCAACGTTACCCTTTACCCGGATCACTCTGTGGAAGTAGAGGACTTTGGCCGCGGTATCCCCGTCGATTACAATAAAGCTGAAGAACGCTGGAACTGGGATCTTGTGTTCTGCGAACTGTACGCGGGAGGCAAATATGGCGAGGGTAGCGGCAACTATGACTTCTCCCTTGGCCTGAACGGCCTTGGCCTTTGCGCCACCCAGTATTCCAGCGAATGGATGACTGCGGATATTTACCGCGATGGCATGCACTATCACCTGGATTTCAAAAAAGGTGAGAATGTCGGCGGGCTGAAAAAAGAGCCGTTCACCGGCCGCCGCACCGGCTCCGTCATCCGCTGGAAACCGGACACCGATGTGTTTACCGACATCAATGTTCCGGCGGATACCTTCAAGGATATGCTGCGCCGCCAGGCCGTTGTCAATGACGGTGTGACTCTCGTGTTCAACGACCGCACGGGCGAACGTGCCGAAAAAATCGAATATTTCTATGAGCATGGCATTCAGGACTATGCCAATGAGATCGCCGGGGAGGGAACCCTGACCCCGGTGTATTTCTGCTCCGGTTCCGCAATCGGCCGCGACCGTGATGATCAGCCGGAATATCAGGTCAAAATGAACGTGGCGTTCTGCTTTTCCAACGCGGTGCAAACGCTGGAATACTATCACAACTCTTCGTGGCTGGAGCACGGCGGCAGCCCGGACCGCGCTGTCCGCCTGGCCTTTGTCAACCAGATCAACAACTGGCTGAAAAATAAGGGTCTGTACAAGAAAAACGAAAGCTCCATCACCTTCAACGATGTGCAGGACTGCCTGATTCTGGTTTCCTCCAGCTTCTCCACCCGCACCAGCTACGAGAACCAGACCAAAAAGGCCATCACCAACAAGTTTGTGGCCCAGGCCATGACGGAGTTCCTCAAGCACCAGCTGGAAGTCTACTTTGTGGAGCACCCGGACGAAGCCGAAAAAGCCTGCAAGCAGGTGCTAATCAATAAGCAAAGCCGCGAGCACGCCGAAAAAGCGCGTGTGTCCATCAAAAAAACAATGACCCAGCAGATGGACCTGGCCAACCGCGTGCAGAAATTTGTGGACTGCCGCACCAAGGATGCCACCCGCCGCGAACTGTACATCGTGGAGGGCGATTCCGCTATGGGCGCGGTCAAACAGAGCCGCGATTCGGAGTTCCAGGCTATCATGCCCATTCGCGGCAAGATCCTGAACTGCCTGAAGGCCGATTACGCCCGCATTTTCAAGTCTGACATTATCACAGACTTGATCCGCGTGATGGGCTGCGGCGTGGAGCTGGGCGGTAGCCACAATAAGGACCTGGCTACCTTTAATCTGGACAACCTGCGCTTTAACAAGATCGTCATCTGTACCGATGCTGATGTGGACGGTTATCAGATCCGCACCTTGGTGCTGACGATGCTCTACCGCCTGACCCCCACCCTCATCAATCAGGGGTATGTGTATATCGCGGAATCCCCGCTGTATGAGATCAACACCAAAAATAAGACCTACTTTGCCTATACCGAGCCGGAAAAGGCCGATATCATGAAGCGGATCGACGGCCAGAAGTTTACGATCCAGCGATCCAAAGGTCTGGGCGAAAACGACCCCGAAATGATGTGGCTGACCACCATGAGCCCTGAAAGCCGCCGCTTAATTAAAGTTCTGCCCACCGATGTTCAGCGCACGGCGGAGGTATTTGACCTGCTCCTGGGCGATAATCTGCAGGGCCGTAAGGAGCACATTGCGGAGCACGGCGCTGAATATCTGGACGATCTGGATGTATCTTAATCAGGGGAGGAGAGAGCAAAATGGCAAAAAAAGCAACCAAAAAGAAAGCCGCCCCTGCCCGCCCGCAGCTGGGCGATAACGTCGAGATCCTCTCTGCCGGTGAGGTCATCGAAAGCCCCATTACCGATACGCTGGAAACAAACTACATGCCTTACGCCATGAGCGTTATTATTTCCCGCGCGCTACCGGAAATTGACGGCTTCAAGCCCGCCCACCGCAAACTGCTGTATACCATGTACGGCATGGGCCTGCTGAAAGGCGCCCGCACCAAAAGCGCCAACATCGTGGGCAGCACCATGCACCTGAACCCCCACGGCGATGCCGCCATTTACGACACCATGGTGCGTATGGGCCGTTCCAACGAAAGCCTGCTGGTGCCCTTTGTGGACTCCAAGGGTAACTTTGGCAAGGCGTACAGCCGCGATATGGCTTACGCCGCCGCTCGTTACACCGAGGCAAAGCTGGAACCCGTGTGTGAAGAGCTGTTCCGCGATATCGACAAGGATACCGTGGATTTTGTGCCCAACTATGACGGCACCACCACCGAACCGACGATGCTGCCAGTCACCTTCCCGACCATTCTGGCCAACAACACACTGGGCATTGCGGTCGGTATGGCGTCCAACATCTGTTCCTTCAACCTGGTGGAGCTCTGCAATGCAACCATCGCCCTGATGAAAGACGACCAGGCGGATCTGGCCCAGCTGATGCCCGCGCCGGATTTTGTTGGCGGCGGTTCCATCCTGTATGATGCCGCCGAGATGCAGAATGTGCTGGAAAAAGGCCGCGGCAGCATCCGCGTGCGCGCCCAGTGGGCTTACGATAAAGAGAACAACTGCATTGACATCACCCGCATTCCGCCGACCACAACGGTGGAAGCCATCATGGATAAGATCACCGAGCTGGTCAAACTGGGCAAGATCCGTGAGATCAGCGATATGCGTGATGAAACCGACCTGAACGGCTTGAAGCTGACCATCGACCTCAAGCGCGGCCAGGACCCGGACAAGCTGATGGCGCGTCTGTTCAAGGCAACCCCGCTGGAGGACAGTTTTGCCTGCAACTTCAATGTGCTGATCGGCGGCCAGCCCCGCGTGTTGGGCGTGCGCCAGATTTTGTTGGAGTGGATCGCATTCCGCTCCGAATGCGTGCGCCGCCGCACCTACTATGATCTGCAGGGCAAGCAAAAGCGTCTGCATCTGCTGCGCGGCCTGGAAGCTATCCTGCTGGATATTGATAAGGCAATTGAAATTGTGCGCAACACTGCGGAAGAATCCGAGGTTGTGCCCAACTTGATGATCGGTTTTGGCATTGACGAAGTGCAGGCTGAGTATGTGGCGGAAATCAAGCTGCGCCACCTCAACCGTGAGTATATCCTCAAACGCACCGAGGAAATTGAGGAACTGGAAAAGGCAATCGCGGACTTGGAAGATGTTCTCAAACGCCCCGCCCGCATCCGCAAGATCATTATGACCGAGCTGGGCGATGTTGCCAAAAAGTATGGCAGCCCCCGCAAAACGGAAATTCTGTATGACCTGCCGGACGATTCTGCTGCCGATGAGCAGAACGAGATCCCGGATTACCCGGTCACGGTGTTCTTTACGCGGGAAGGCTACTTCAAAAAAATTACCCCGCAGAGCCTGCGCATGTCTGGCGAGCAGAAGCTGAAAGACGGCGACGAGGTGGTTTATACCAAAGAGACCACCAACAGCGCCGAGCTGCTCTTCTTTACCAACCATGCCCAGGTGTACAAATCCCGCGCATCGGAATTTGCCGATACCAAGGCCAGCGTGCTGGGCGATTATGTCGCTTCCAAGCTGGAAATGGAAGAGGGCGAAGTGCCGCTGTTCATGACAGTCACAGTCGATTACCGTGGTTACATGCTGTTCTTCTACCAGAACGGCAAGTGTGCAAAGATCCCGCTGGCCAGCTATATGACCAAGCAGAACCGCCGCAAGCTGCTGAAAGCCTATAGCGATAAGGAAGAACTTGCCGCAATGCTGCACATTGAGGAAGAAACCGAGCTGGCCGTCTTCACCAGCGGCGGCACCGGTGGCCCACGCTTGATCCTGGTCGGCAGTGCGCTGATTCCCGAAAAGGCTACCCGCGATACCGCCGGTATCAACATGGTAACGCTGAAAAAGAACGCCAGAATCGCCAAAGTGCGCCTGGCGGCGGGGCTGGAACTGAAAGACCCGCACCGCTACCGCGTGCGCACCCTGCCCGCAGCCGGCGCGCTGCTCCGCCAGGAGGACACGACCGAGCAGATGAGTCTGTAAGGAGCAAAAAAAGGCAATGCAATCTTTTTCTGCACAAGGCAGGGTAAAGTTCTTGCATTTTGCTTTTTGGTATGTTATATTATAACCTGTATGAGAGTTAGGGCAGGCCGAAACATCCGTTTTGGCTGTGGCCTGAAAAGGAGTTGCTGTTAATCCATGACCGCTTATGAAATCGCGTTCGGCGTTGTGCTGATCATTGTTTCGGTTCTGATCGTTGTGTTCACTTTGTCCCAGACCCAGAAAGGGCAGGGCCTGTCTGCTGCCATTATGGGTGATAGCAGCTTTATGGCTGCCGGCCGCGAGCGTGGCCTGGATGCCAAGCTGGCCAAAGTGACCAAAATCTGCGGCGCTGTTTTCTTTGTAGCTACGCTGCTGGTTGGTGTGCTGAGTGCCCGCTTGTAATTGAATGAAAGGAGAACGGTCTGGCCAATTTTGTTGGCGTTCCGCTTTCCCTTATTCAGGAACCGTCAACGACCCGCCCAATACCGCGGGTCGTTTTTTATGGGAAAAATAAAAAGGTCACAATGGTGCAGGTGCTGCCGCGAAACCAAAGGCCACGCCTGCTATGGAAGGACCCTGCCGGGTGGCAGGGTGACGTAAACGAGGAGTAAAAACAAAGGCATGGGCCGCTGCCTGTGCCCAACCCAAAGGAGAAAACATGACACCATTACAGAAAAATATTCTTGCGGCGTGCAAGCACCGCCCCCAGACCCTGCGTGAACTGCAGAATGCTTTGCAGGTGGATAATTCCCGCCTGCGCAACACCGTAACCGGTATGGTAGCTACCGGTATGCTGTCCGCCCGCAACGGTACCTATGTTCCGGGCTTTGCCGTGATGGAAAATACCGATGCCCCCGCTGGCATTCCCTGCACACTGGTCAAGCTGGCGGCCCGCTTCGGCTTTGCGTCCCGCGATGACGGCACCGGCGATATCTTTATTCCCGGCCGCGCCCTGCATGGTGCTATGCCGCAGGATAAAATCATCATCAAACTGTTCGACCACCCCCGTGTGGAGGGCAGCGCCGAGGGTGAAGTGGTGGAGGTGACCACCCCGCACAACACCTTTGCCGGTACCATTGTGCTGACTGAGGACGGCCGCCTTGCCGTGGAGCCGGACGGCTGCCGTGATGTGCGCATTGTGCTGGATAAAAAAGGCGTCAACGGCGCACAGCTGGGGGATAAGGTCGGTGCTATCCTGACCAACCGCGGCCAGCGCCATATGGACCACCGCTGCGCTGTTGCCGAGCGCTTCGGCACTTCCGACCGCGCAGCAGAGTGCGCCAAGGCTGTGCTGTATGGCCGTGATGTCCGCCAGGAATTCCCGGAGGAGGTATTGGCCGAAGCTCACGCATATGATAACGCTCTCATCGACCCCGCCGAAGCTGCCCACCGCGCCGACCTGCGCGGTCTGCCGATCTTTACCATCGACTCTGCCGAGACCAAGGATATCGATGACGCCATCAGCCTGATGAAGACCCAGAACGGCGGCTATGAGCTGGGCGTTCATATTGCGGATGTCAGCCACTATGTCCGCCCGGACACCGCGCTGGATAAGGAAGCTTATGAGCGCGCAACTTCCATCTATTACGCGGATAAAGTCATCCCCATGCTGCCCACCCAGCTTTCCAACGGCATCTGCAGCCTCAATGAAGGGGAGGAGCGCCTGGCGTTCTCCTGCCTGATGCAGCTGGATGAAAGCGGCAATATCCATAGCTATCAGTTCGTCAAGAGCGTCATCCGCAGCCGTGTCAAGGGCGTTTATAAAGAAATTAACGCTCTGTTGGACGGCTCCAATGACCCGGCTCTGGTGACGAAATATAAAGACGTTATGGCTCAGCTGCCCGCGATGACCGAGCTGTACGAAAAGCGCCTGGCTCTGCGCAAAGCACGCGGCGCGATGGACATCGAATCCGACGAAGCCAAGTTGGTCATGGACGAGGAAGGCCGCTGCGTGGATATCGTCAAGCGCACCCGCGGTGTGTCGGAGTGCATGATCGAAGAGTTCATGCTGCTGGCCAACCAGTGCGCTGCCAATGCGGGCCGCACCCATCATGTGCCGTTTGTGTACCGTATCCATGAAGCCCCCGATGCCGAGCGCATGGAAAAGCTGAGCAACACCCTGAAAGCCTGCGGCCTGAACGTCCACTTTGCCGGGGAAGTGCCCACCCAGCTGGAACTTTCTGCCATTCTGGACGAAACCCGCGGCCAGCCCATCCAGATCCCGGTCCACACCGGTATCCTGCGCAGCATGCAGAAAGCTCGCTACTCTCCGGAGCCGAAAGGCCATTACGGCCTGGTGCTGGCAGACTATGCCCACTTTACCAGCCCCATTCGCCGTTACCCGGACCTTGCCATCCATCGCATCCTGACGGATATGCTGGTGGGCAAGCCGGAGCAGGAGCTCATCAAGGATTATACCGGTTTTGCCACCCACGCCAGCGAGCAGTCCAGCCGCCAGGAAGTTTCCGCCGTGCGCATTGAGCGCGATGTGGAGGACCTGTACAAGGCCGAGTATATGCACAACCACCTGGGCGAAGTCTACACCGGCACCGTGGCAGGTGTAACACCGCGCGGCATTTTTGTGGCGCTGGAAAACACCGTAGAGGGCTTTGTGCCTGCCGCACAGCTCTGCAAGGGCGAAGCCACTGTGGTGGAGGGTGTCAGCATTCTGGACCCGCTGACCGGAAAACGCTGGATGCTGGGCGACCCCGTCAAAGTGCAGGTGGCCGGTGCCAACGTTGCCCTTGGCCGCATTGATTTTGACTATATGCCGCTGTAATCATAGTTTTTTATAAAAAGAGCAAACCAATAAAAGCAAAGCTGCCGTCCCGTACTGATATGTACTCGGTTTTCTGGACACGGGTAAAAATCGAATAATTAAGAATCCATCATGGATGCTTCTCTGAATGTGGAGGGAGGCATCCATTTTGTTTTAGGGCAATACCGCATAATTCTAAGTGCCGATACGGCGAGCGAGGTGCG
>OLQU01000703.1_pt1 | contig 26600 bp, 19 predicted proteins | sample 1672271 | NCBI WGS metagenome assembly OLQU01 (sample SAMEA3136666, study PRJEB25190) | human gut metagenome | biome: human gut; feature: human-associated habitat; material: faeces | place: Austria | collected 2013 | reverse complement strand
TGCAGCATCTTGATGGAACTCAGGCTACATGCTATGCACGTATCAGAAGCACCTCTGGTGATGATTTCTTAAGGGCATCTCGTCAGAGAATTGTGCTTCAGGCTATGCTTGACAAGGCTAAGCAGTCAGATTTAGGCTCGCTCACAGAGATGTGTAAGGATATCATGAGTCAGATAAGTACAAACTTTACAGCTACCGAGATATTACAGTATGCTTCTTATGTTACAAAGTTTCAGATGAAGGAGACAACAGGCTTCCCATTTGAGCTGACTACAATGAATCTTTCATCTACTGGGGATACAGTTATTCCAATTGATTTAGCACAGAATGTTTCCAAACTTCATCAGTTTCTGTTTAATGAGACTGATTATCAGCCAACTGAGACAGTTCAAAGTGTCAGTGACAAGATTGCTAAAAAAACAGGTGTTACGTCAAAGACTTCTGCATTTGATCTCTCACAGTACAATGATACTGTTGGTTCTGATGGAACCGAAGGGGCAAAGAAAAAGAATAAGGATAAGCAGGATTCATTAAAGAACAGTCAGTCGGAGTCTGAAAATAATTCTGGAACGAAATCATCATCAGATGATTCAGATGAGTAATTACCTGATGGTATTTATTTAGCTGTTATAAGCAATAAGTTTTATAAAACAATATTTATATGAACAATATATCCGGGACCAATCAATAGATTGGTCCCACATAATTTAATATGATTAATAATGTAATAACCTATAACTAATGAATAGTTAATGGAAAATCAATGATTAAATAACAACTAAATTACAAGAACAAGGGAGAATTTATGAAAACAGAAATCAAAGAAAAAATCACGGCAACAAACCAGAAATACTTAAAGAAATTCTTAACAGAGGAAGCTCCGGCTAAGCTTGAGAGCCAGCTTGAGCACATGGAATGGTCATACCTTGATATGATTCACAACAAGGAGCAGCAGAGAGGTACATTTTCACCACTTGCTGCTATGGAGCTTTCAGAGATAGAGGCAAATAAGGACAAATACCTTGCAACAGGTCTTGATGCTGTCAAAAATGGCAAGGTCGGTGCAATTCTTCTTGCCGGTGGACAGGGTACACGTCTTGGCTTTGACAAGGCTAAGGGCATGTTCAATATCGGAAAGACAAAGGAACTCTACATCTTTGAGCAGCTTGTCGCAAACCTAATGAAGGTTACAAATCAGACCGGTACATGGGTGCCTCTGTATGTTATGACAAGCGAGATAAATGATAGCATGACAAGAGAGTTCTTTGAAGAGCACGACTATTTTGGATACAACAAGGATTATGTGAAGTTTTTCGTGCAGGAGATGGTTCCGGCAGTTGATTTTGATGGAAATCTGCTCATGAAATCTGAGGATTCACTTGCCATGTCACCAAACGGAAACGGTGGATGGTTCAAGTCACTCATCAATGCCGGCCTTGACAAGGATTTGAAGGATAAGGGTGTTGAGTGGCTCAATGTATTTGCTGTGGACAATGTGCTTCAGCAGATTGCAGATCCTGTATTTGTAGGTGCTACAATCGAGTCCGGCTGTGTCAGCGGCTCTAAGGTGGTCAGAAAGTGCGATCCATACGAGAGAGTCGGCGCTATGTGTCTTGAGAATGGCAAGCCTTCGATTGTTGAGTATTACGAGCTTACTCCTGAGATGGCAGAGGCAAAGAACGAGAATGGTTCATTGCAGTATGGTTTTGGTGTTATCTTAAACTATTTATTCCGCGTGGACAAGCTCATGGCTATCGCAGAGAAGAGCCTTCCACTTCATGTGGTAGAGAAGAAGGTACCTTACATTGATGAGAATGGTACAGAGCACAAGCCTGAGATTCCGAATGCATACAAGTTCGAGACACTCATCCTCGATATGGTATACATGATGGACAATAGCCTGCCATTTGAGGTAGACAGAGAGAAGGAGTTTGCACCTGTAAAGAATGCGACAGGTACAGATTCGGTTGAAACAGCGAGAGCTCTTCTTGAGAAGAACGGAATTGAAATTTAATATATGATTTATGGTAACTGTTCATTGGCAGGGATGTATTGATATTCTGCAATTTCTATTTATCGCAGACTTAGAGGTGCATCTGCCGATGAGCAGTTATTTTTATTTTTATAATCGCATAGTGGCCTGCAATGGGGAACATAGACTATAAATAGTTAACTGATTTATGAAAAAATAAATAATCCCGTCACAAATTAAACACAGATTGACAGTATACTTCTAAATATAAACGAAAGGAGAAATTATTATGGATAGCAATTATAGAAATATGAATGATACAAATAATACTAACAGTACAAATAACAATACAAACAATGTAAATTTCACAATGTCGGGTAATCCTTACAATCCGGATGAGTCACAGAAGGCTGCACAGACTAATAATACATCAGCTGAAAGCTATTCACAGAGCTACAATCCATATTCGCAGGCTTCTGCAGCAGGACAGCCAAATACAAACCAGTCATATGCAAATCAGTCATATGCAAACCAGCCTTATTCTAATCAGTCGTATAATTCAGGCACAAATAATAATGCATATGGCGGCACATCAGCAGGTTCGACAGACAATTCATATAGCCGCCGGATGAATATGAATGGTCAGGCATACCAGCAGACTGTAAAGCCTAAGAAACAGAGAGCACCTAGAAAGCCTGGTGCATTTGGACCTTTTGCAGCAAAGACAGTAGCGGCAGCTCTTATCTTCGGACTCGTCGGAGGCGGCGTTTTCACAGGAGTAAGCTATATTGGCACGAGAGCTATTTCAAATTCTTCTACTGCAAGTGCAAAGCTTACCACTACAACATCCGGTGGGACTAAGCAGACATCCTCAGGGGATGCAAAGGATCTGACAGATGTATCATCAGTTGTCGATGAGGTAATGCCTAGCATCGTTGCTATCACAAATACAGGAACAGTCACCTACAACAGCTTTTTCGGAAAGCAGTCACAGCAGTCTCAGAGCTGTGGCTCAGGTATTATTGTGAGTGAGGATGATGATTATCTCTACATTGCTACAAACAACCATGTTGTGGCAGATTCAGAGGAGCTTACAGTACAGTTTGATGATGATTCTGTGGTAAAGGCGGAAATCAGAGGAACGGATCCTGACGATGATCTTGCAGTTGTACGTGTAAAGAAAGCAGACCTTGGAAAAGATACTTACTCAAATATCAAGATTGCTACAATCGGAGATTCTGAAAGTGTAGCTGTTGGAAGTCCTGCAATTGCTATCGGTAATGCACTTGGATACGGACAGTCTGTCACAACAGGTATAGTAAGTGCGCTTAACAGAACTGTTACTACACAGGATTCACAGACAGGTGAGACTGTTACCAACAACAAGCTTATCCAGACAGATGCAGCAATAAACCCTGGAAACAGTGGTGGAGCACTCTTGAATGAAAATGGCGAGGTTATCGGTATAAACTCTGTAAAATATTCTTCAACTGAAGTTGAGGGTATCGGATATGCAATTCCTATGTCGGTTGCAAAGCCTATTATTGAGAGCCTTATCCAGGATGGAAAATATACTAATGAGAATCAGGCATACCTTGGTATCAAGGGTGGCGATGTTTCATCTGAGATGGTAGCCTATGGCTTCCCACAGGGTGTGTATGTTTCATCTGTTTCAGCTGGTTCAGGTGCCGCAAATGCCGGCTTACAGGAGGGAGATATCATCACTGCTGTTGACAGCACAAAGATTTCTTCTATGACAGAGCTGCAGTCAGCGTTAAAGAGCTACAAGGCCGGAGATAAGGTTACTCTTACTGTTGCCCGTCAGAGTGGCAGACAGTACGAAGAGAGCAAGGTTGAAGTAACCTTAAGCTCTGCAAAGGATATTCAGCAGTAAATAATTCATTTATATTTATGAGTACAAAAACGCGCCAGTGTGGCGCGTTTTTTGTTATGAAAAATATAGTTAAGGGTTGATTTTTTTAATAAAAAGGTGTAGTATTATGAATGTTCATAAAAACATAAGGAGAGGCGAACATGAACAAACAAGAGAAAGATATACTGAACACGTTATATCATCAATCAGTTAACAATCAAAGAGAGATATCAGAGTTATCCGGTCATTCTCTGGGAGTTGTAAACAAATCAATAAAAGAATTGATGAATGAAGGTTATATAAATGAAAAATGTGCTGTTACGCCCAAGGCACTTAAAGAATTCAAAGAAAAGGCTCCGAAGAATGCAGTAATTCTGGCAGCTGGTTATGGAATGCGAATGGTGCCTATAAATACCGAGACTCCAAAAGGCCTTTTAGAGGTAAATGGGGAAGTTCTTATAGAGCGGACTATCAGACAGCTTCATGAAGTGGGAATTTATGAGATATATGTAGTAGTCGGCTTCATGAAGGAGAGATATGAGTATCTCATCGATGATTTTGGTGTAGAGCTCGTTGTCAATGAAGAGTATACGACTAAAAATAATCTTTATTCAGTAAAGAAGGTTTTGAATCATTTATCAAATACATATATAATACCGTGTGATATATGGTGTGACAAGAATCCGTACCATCACCATGAATTATATTCCTGGTATATGGTCAGTGATTTGATTGATGATGACAGCACGGTGCGTGTTAACAGAAAAATGGAACTGGTTACCATACCGAAGGCTGCCGGCGGCAATGCTATGATAGGAATTAGCTATCTGCTTGACGATGATGCACAAATTGTCAAAGGCAGAATTGAAAAACTGTGTAGTAATTCGGCTAATGATGGTGCCTTCTGGGAGACTGCACTGTATGATAAGGACAGAATGTTTATTACTGCCAGGGTAGTGCATTCGTGGGATGTGGTTGAAATTAACACATATGAGCAGCTCAGAGAGATGGACAGCGATTCAAATCATCTGAAAACTGATGCAATACAGGTTATCTGCGATGCTTTATCTGTATCAGCAGATGATATTGTAGATATTACGGTATTGAAAAAGGGCATGACAAACCGCTCGTTCCTGTTCTCATGTAAAGGGAAAAAATATATCATGAGAATTCCGGGAGAGGGAACAGATCAGCTGATAAACAGACGTAATGAAGCAATGGTTTATAATACTATTGATGGCAGACATATATGTGATGATATCGCTTATATAAATCCGGATAATGGATATAAAATCACTGCGTTTTTAGAAAATGCGAGAGTATGTGATCCGGAAAATAATGATGATGTTTGTAAATGCATGAAGCGTCTCAGAGAATTTCATGATATGAAGCTTAAAGTAAATCATGAATTTGATATATTCGGTCAGCTTGAGTTTTATGAGAGCCTGTGGGATGGTTCGCCTTCTGCATACAGACATTACAGGCAGACTAAGGAAAATGTCCTTTCACTCAGACCGTATATAGAAGCTCATGTAAATGAAAAGGTTCTTACGCATATTGATGCTGTTCCGGATAATTTCCTTTTTGTTAAGAATGAAGATGGAAATGAGGACATCAGACTTATTGACTGGGAATATGCAGGAATGCAGGATCCGCACGTAGATATAGCCATGTTCTGCATATATTCCATGTATGACAGGGAGCATGTGGATAAGTTAATTGATGCATATTTCACAGAAGGGTGTTCAGCTGAAACCCGAATAAAGATTTATTGTTATATTGCAGTATGCGGACTTTTATGGAGTAACTGGTGTGAGTATAAGAGAAATCTGGGCGTTGATTTTGGTGAATATTCACTCAGACAGTACAGATATGCAAAGGATTATTACAAAGTAGTACAGGATGAAATGCAGAAATTGGAGGATAATTAAGAATGCATGAAGTAAAACGCGCGATTATTATGGCGGCAGGACTTGGTAATCGTATGAGACCGGTAACGCTTACTACTCCGAAGCCATTGGTAAGGGTGAATGGAAAGCGTATGATAGATACAGTTATTGAAGGCTTACACGGTAATGGAATCACGGAGATTTATATTGTTGCCGGATATTTAAAGGAACAGTTTTATGAATTAGAGAATGAATATCCGGGAGTTACTATAATTGAAAATCCTTATTATGAAAGCTGCAATAATATTTCATCACTATATGTTGCAAGAGATCATATTGAGGATGCAATTATTCTTGATGGCGACCAGATTATATATAATCCTGAAATTCTATCAAAAGAATTCGAACGCTCGGGTTATAACAGTGTATGGACTGATGATGAAACAGATGAGTGGCTTCAGACAGTAGAAGATGGAATTGTAACATCCTGCAGCAGGAGTGGCGGAAGTCATGGATGGCAGCTTTATAGCATCTCCAGATGGACTGCGGCAGATGGGCGCAAACTGAAAAAACATCTTGAAATGGAATTTGAGAACAAAAAAAATACTCAGATATACTGGGATGACGTTGCAATGTTCTGCTATCCGGATGAATATCAGCTTGGCATATATGAGATGCAAAAAGGCGATATTATTGAAATCGACAATTTGCAGGAGCTTGCTGAGATAGATAGCAGCTATAAGAAATATATGGAGGATTAGTATTATGAAAGAGAAAAAAATTGATTGGATTATTACACTTGTGCCATTAGCAATAATTGTGGCATTGTGTATTTTATTTTTTGCATTACCTGAGCAGTCAAATGCCATACTCAGTCAGGTAAGATTTTTCTTTGGAGATACGTTTGGTATTTATTACCTGATTATAGGTTTAGGCATATTTTTGATATCTATATTTATAGCTGGTTCGAAGTATGGAGATATTGTTCTTGGAGAGCCGGATGAAAAACCAAAGTACTCATTCTTTTCATGGGGATGTATGATGTTCACATGTGGTCTGGCAGCAGATATTCTTTTCTACTCATTTTCTGAGTGGATTATGTATGCGACCAATCCCCACATTAAGGAGCTTGGAAGCATACAGGAATGGGCCGGTGTATTTCCTTTGTTTCACTGGAGCTTTATTCCATGGGCATTTTATCTTGTTTTAGCTGTTGCATTTGGTTTTATGCTTCATGTAAGGAAAAGAAACCGTCAGAAATATTCGGAAGCATGCAGACCTGTTCTTGGAAAACACACAGATGGTATTGCTGGACGTATTATCGACCTGTTAGCTGTATTTGCACTTTTAGCAGGAACAGCAACCACATTTAGTGTTGCCACACCTCTTATGGCAACAATTATTGGAGATGTGTTCCATATATCGCTTAGCAGAACAGCAATCAATATCATTATCCTTATAATTACATGTATAGTTTATACATATTCATTATTACATGGATTTAAGGGAATAAGCATTTTGGCAAAAGTCTGTATCTATTTCTTCTTTGGACTGCTTGCTATTGTACTGCTGTTTGGCGGTGAAACAAGATATATTCTTGAGACCGGGTTGTCATCTCTTGGCACTATGGTGCAGAATTTTATAGGATTATCTACGTATACCGATCCATTACGTAAAACCAACTTCCCTCAGGACTGGACCATATATTACTGGGCTTACTGGATGGTATGGTGTGTAGCAGCTCCTTTCTTTATTGGAAATATATCAAGAGGAAGAACTATCAGACAGACAATTCTTGGAGGATATGGATTTGGTGTTGGTTCTACGCTCATCAGCTTTATCATCTTAGGTAACTATTCAATGGGAAAACAGATGTCAGGAGCAGCAGATTTTATTGCGCAGTACAACAAGAGTGGCGATTTATATGAGTTGATAGTTACTATTCTTAAGACATTGCCGTGTGCACCTTTGATAATGATAATAGTTTTAGTGACAATGATTGCTTTTTATGCTACATCATTTGATTCTATTGCTTTAACTGTATCATGTTACAGCTATAGGAAATTAGGTGAGGATGAGCAGCCGCACAAACTCATTCAGCTGATGTGGTGCATATTGCTTATACTTTTACCAATTGCTCTGTTATTTGCTGAGAGCTCTATGAGTAACTTGCAGTCTGTAAGTATAGTTGCTGCATTTCCGATAGGCATAGTTATTGTTTTGATAACAATCAGCTTTATGAAGGATGCGAAGAAATATATGGGTGAATTAAAGAATAAACAGAAATAAAATAGTTCAATATATGTGTAAGAATGCTTCGCTACATGGTAGTAGGAGCATTCTTTTTTCGCATATGTCCCTTACGCTGTGGCGGAAATGTTGTTCAAATCAGTTCAAAGTACTAGACAAATTCCCTAAAATATTAGATAATGTATATAAATAATTTTACATTTGCACCGCATAGGAATTCTTCAAAATTGATGGTTTATATGTAGATTTATCATAGTATACACATCGGTTTATGATTATGAGATATAATACATATTGAGCGGATGCAGCATAGGAGGTCGGCATGAAGAAGAAAAAAATAGTTATTGCACTCGGACATGATGCTCTTGGAACAACTCTTCCGGAGCAGCACGAGGCTACAAAGCATACAGCAAAGGCAGTTGCAGATTTTATCAGGGACGATTATGAGGTTGTTATCACACACAGCAACGGACCGCAGGTGGGCATGATTCACACCGCTATGTCTGAGTTCTGCAGGATTTATCCTGAGTATACAGCTACACCTACAGCTGTCTGCTCTGCAATGAGTCAGGGATATATAGGATATGATTTACAGAATGCTATCCGTACAGAGCTTCTTGGCAGAGGAATTTACAAGACCGTTTCTACAATACTTACACAGGTGGTTGTTGATCCATATGATGAGGCTTTTTATCATCCGACAAAGATCATTGGCCGTGTTATGACAGAGGCTGAGGCTGAGGAAGAAGAGAAGAAGGGCAACCATGTGACACAGGTTGAGGGAGGTTACAGAAGAGTTGTGGCAGCTCCAAAGCCTGTTGATATAGTGGAAAAGGATGCTATTAAGGCTCTTGTTGATGCGGATCAGGTTGTTATCGCATGCGGTGGCGGTGGAATTCCTGTTTTAGCACAGGATAATAAGCTTCAGGGCGCAAGTGCTGTTATCGAGAAGGATCTTGCAGCCGGAAAGCTTGCAGATACTCTTGATGCTGACAGACTTGTTATACTTACAAGCGTTGACAAGGTCTGCCTGAACTATGGCAAGGAGGATGAGAAGCCACTTGATACCATGACTGTCGATGAGGCAAAGAAGTACCTTGCGGCAGGCGAGTTTGATGAGGGTACCATGGCTCCAAAGATTGAGGCGGCTATCGACTTTATCGGTGACTCTGCCATCCGTTCAGTGCTTATCACAAAGCTCAATAAAGAGGGCAAGACTGTTTCAGGTGGTATGGGCACTTTAATTACAAAGTAGAGCTTAATTGTTATAATTCACATATATCCCACACGTCTATATGCATTTTGCAGAGCAGATGTGTGGGTAGTTTTATAAAAACATCGTGCGGTTTTGCGAATGTGCGTGGGGTGGTTCTGAAGAGTTGAAAACAAGGTAACTATTCAAAAACCCCCGAGAACAAGAAAAGTAAGATAGAAGGTAACACAAAATGAGTGAGAAAAGGCTTCAAAAGAGAGATGAAATCTCAGACGAGTACAAATGGAAGCTTGAGGATATGTATGAGACAGATGAGCTGTGGGAGGCTGAGTGTGAAAAAGCGTCACAGCTTGCAGAAAAGCTCTCGGGCTTTAAGGGACATCTGGCAGACAGTGCAGCAACGCTGCTTGATTTTTTTAAGAAGCAGGATGAGCTGTCTTATTATTTGGAGCGTATAGTGGTCTATGCGAATGAGCGCTCACATCAGGACACTGCTGTGTCGAAATATCAGGCATATGTGTCAAAGGCTGAGACACTGACTGTTCAGGCATCAGGTGCGCTGGCATTTGCGAGTCCGGAGATTTTGCAGATAGATGATAAAAGGCTTGAGAGCTTTTACAGTGAGAGTAATGAGCTTATGCACTATAAGCGTGCGATTGATGAGATAATGCGTCAGAAAGAGCATACCTTATCGGCTGCAGAGGAGAATATCCTGGCGCAGTGCGGTGAGATGGCTGCAGCACCGGAGAATATATTCAGCATGTTCAACAACGCGGATATCAAATTCCCGTATATCACTGATGTTGAGGGAAATAAAATCCGTATCACGCACGGCAATTTCATAGACTTTTTAAGCAGCAAGGACAGAAGCCTGCGCAAGCAGGTGTTCCGCGGAGTGTATGATTCGTACAAGAAGTGGAGCAATACTGTTTCCATGATGTACATCAGCAAGCTGAAAAATGACACTTTTTATGCAAGGGTAAGAAAATATGACAGCGCAAGGGCCATGTATTTATCCGATGGCGATATTCCTGAGAGTGTATATGACAATCTGATTGAGACGGTTCACGCACATCTGCCGGCTCTGCACAGGTACATGGCGCTTAGGAAGAAGCTTTTAGGTGTGGAGCATCTGCATATGTATGATTTGTTTGCACCGATTGTGGACAATGTACAGACCACCTACACCTATGATGAGGCGAAAAAGCTTGTGGCAAAGGCGCTTGAGCCTATGGGTGATGAGTATGTCAGCACACTTAAGGCTGGCATGGAGAGTGGCTGGATAGATGTATATGAGAATGAGAACAAGAGAAGCGGTGCGTATTCATGGGGCGCTTACGGCACTCATCCGTATGTGCTTTTGAACTATGCCGACAATCTGGATAGTGTGTTTACGCTGGCTCATGAGATGGGACATGCGATGCATACATACTATTCAAATGAGCATCAGAGCATCACCTACGCAGGATACCTGATTTTCGTGGCAGAAGTTGCATCCACCTGCAATGAGTCGCTTCTAATGCACTATATGCTTGAGCATTGTGAGGATGAGAATGAGAGAAAATATCTCATGACACATTTTCTGGACGGCTTCAGGACGACACTTTTCAGGCAGGCGCAGTTTGCAGAGTTTGAGCATATAGCACACCGGAAAATGCAAAAGGGCGAGCCGGTTACCAAGGATGTGCTAAATGAGCTATGGCATGAGCTGAATGTGCAGTACTACGGACCGGATATGCGCGTGGATGATGAGATATCATATGAGTGGATGCGCATACCGCATTTTTACACACCGTACTATGTATATCAGTACTCGACGGGCTATTCGGCAGCAGTTGCTTTTTCAAAAAAGATACTTGAGGAGGGAAAGCCTGCTGTGGATAAGTATATAGGAAATTTCCTGTGCGGTGGATGCTCGAAGAATCCAATCGAGCTGCTAAAGAGTGCCGGTGTCGATATGAGCACACCAAAGCCTGTGGATGATGCACTCAATGTATTTGAGGATTATCTGAAGCAGTTTGAGACAGCAACTAAGTAAGGAGAAACATTTTTATGGAAAGAATTAAAAGCTTTACAATCAATCATAATATTCTTAAACCTGGATTTTATATTTCAAGAAAAGACGGAGAAATCGTCACATACGACCTTCGTACAAGAAAACCTAATGCAGGCGATTATATGTCCAATTCAGCTATGCACTCAGTGGAGCATATGTTTGCAACATGTGTGAGAAACTCTGAGATTGCAGATGATGTGGTATATTTTGGACCGATGGGCTGTCAGACAGGCTTCTATCTCGTTGTGAGGGATGTCGAGCCGGGGAAGGTTTTTGAAATCACCAAAGAGGTCTTAAAACAGATACTTGAGTATGATGGACCGGTATTTGGTGCATCAGCCATAGAGTGCGGACATTACGAGAATCTGTCACTTGACGAGGCAAAGAAGGAGTGCCGTGCATATCTTAATGTGCTTGAGAGCCAGACAAATATGGAGTTTACTTATCCACAGTAAACGAGGACTAAAAATATAATAGCAAGATAGCAGGAATGGAGAAATAAAATGACAATAGGTGTAATTGGTGCAATGCAGATGGAGGTCGATGACTTAAAGGCTCAGATGACAGACACACAGACAGAGGTTTACAGCGGAGTGGAGTTTGTTGAGGGCAAAATCGGTGATCAGTATGTTGTTGCGGCAAAATGCGGAATAGGAAAGGTATTTGCGGCAATATGTGCAGAGGCCATGATTTTGAAATATGATGTAGATATGATTGTCAATATCGGAGTGGCAGGAACTTTGACAAAGGATTTAAATGTGCTTGATGTGGCAGTAGCCACAAACGTGCTGCAGCACGATATGGATACATCGCCAATCGGAGATCCGAAGGGACTTCTCTCAGGCATCAACATGATTCTGCTTCCGGCAGATACAAAAATGGTGGAGCTTATGTGCTCATGCTTAGCTGACAGGAATATCCACTACAAAAAGGGCAATATCGCAACAGGAGATCAGTTTATTGCCACAAAGGAGCAGAAGGATTATATTTCGAATACCTTTGATGCAATCGCAGCAGAGATGGAGGGCGGCAGCATCGGTCATGTGTGCTATGTGAACAAGGTGCCATTTGCCATTCTTCGCTCAATATCAGACGGCGACGGCGGCGAGACAGACTACCAGACCTTTGCGGAGAAGGCTGCGCATCAGTCGATTGAGGTAGTGCTTGAGTTTATCGGAAGGGCAGAAGAACTGAAATAGAGTTATTTCATTATTCATAATTTGTGATAATAAAGAATAGTATATAGCATGAGTGAATACAGAGCATACATGCAAAATACAAAACTACATAATGGGACAAAACGAAAGAAACGCCGACACAGATTCCTTTTTGGAGTGCTGCTGTCGGCGCTTCTTATTACAGGCGCTTTATATGGCAGAGAGTATGACATATCACAGCTGAAAAATATAGAGGTGATGGAGACACTTAGCAGTGCTGTGAGTCAGTTCGGAGACAGAAAGCTGCCTGTATATTCGGTTCAGACAACAGAAAAAAAGATAGCCCTTTCATTTGACTGTGCCTGGGGAGCAGAGGATTTTGACAGCATGATGGAGACACTTGACAAGCACAACGTAAAGGCTACATTTTTTATGACAGGAGGGTTTGTGAGTGATAATCCTGAATGTGTAAAGACGCTGGTTGAAAAAGGGCATGAGCCCGGAAATCACAGTGAGCACCACTATGATATGGCAACAATCACGGCAGGCGAGATGAAGACGGAGATAATGGATGTGCACAAAAAGGTCAAGGAGCTGACCGGAAAGGATATGAAGGTATTCAGACCGCCATACGGCTCGTACAACAATGAACTGATTGACACAGTGTATGGCTGTGACTATTATCCAATCCAGTGGGATGTGGATTCGCTCGACTGGAAAAACTATGGTGTGCAAAACATCATAGATACAGTGTGCAATCACAAAAGCCTGGATTGTGGCTCGATAATACTCTGCCATCTAGGCGCAAAATACACCTCGCAGGCACTTGATGAGATGCTCACGAAGCTGCAGGACATGGGCTATGAGATAGTTCCGGTATCAAAGCTGATCATGACTGAAGGCTATCATATGGATGCAAACGGTATGCAGATCAAGGACTGATCAATTTCATAAATCAATATTTTAGTCAATATTTAGTCAATAATTTAGTCCTTTACGATATTGTTATTTACAGACAAGTGTGTTAAACTAAAACTATATTTTAAAGAAGCTGTGAGACAGCTATGGGGGGTAAATTATATGACAGATACAGGTTTTTTAGTAGCATTTTTTATAGTTATTTTTTTAGTTATCATCTTTGCGCTTGTCGCTGTAATCGGAGCCGTTACAAGTGCTGTTGCAGGTATCAATGATGATGAGGATGAGATTGAGGAAGAGGGCATTTGAATCTAAAATAAATAAAAGATATTTAAAGACATTTAAGGACATCGAATTATATTAATCGTATAATTGGGTGTCTTTTTATTGTCAAAATCTCTTAAAAAAGTATAAACCAATTGAGTTGCAATCCGCCACATTGTATAATAAAAATATAATAGCGAATTAAATTTATTGTGAAAATCGCAGTAATCACAATGTCTATCAAACTAAGGCAGGACATTATCAAGGAAAAGAAGAAGGAGGGGTCAGATGATATCAAGATATAGTGTAAAAAAGCCTTTTACTGTACTTGTAGGAGTACTGCTGGTAATAGTACTTGGTGTTGTATCGCTTGGCAGGATGACGACAGATCTGCTGCCGGATATGAGCTTTCAGTATGCACTTATCGTGACAACAGATATGGGAGCAAGTCCACAGGAGGTGGAGAGCGATGTCACCGCGCCGCTTGAAGCAGCTATGGCAACTACGTCCAATATCAAAAACGTAAGCTCAATGTCATATAACAGCTATTCTCTGGTGACATGCGAGTATGAGCAGAATGCCAACATGGATTCTGTAGTGATAGAGATGCAGCAGAAAATAGATCAGGTCAAGGCTGGCTGGAAGGATGGAGTGGGTACTCCGACCATTATGAAGATAAATCCGGACATGCTTCCAATCATGATGACTGCTGTGGATATGGATGGGAAAAGCAAGTCGGAAATCACCGACTTTGTGGAAAACACACTAAAGCCTGCAATTGAGAGTACAGAGGGAGTCGCATCAGTGACTGCAACAGGTGAGCTCACCGAGCAGATACAGGTCACGATGAATCAGGCCAAGATAGATGCGCTCAATGAGAAAATAAATAATGCCGTTTCAAAGAAATTTGACGATGCAAAAAGTCAGATGGATGATGCAAGCGCAAAGATAGAGAGCGGACAAAACGCAATCACATCTGCATCGGATCAGATGAGCGCGGGAGTGGATACGCTAAAGGAGCAAAAGGCAAAGCTTGCAGAGCAGAAAACTCAGCTGGAGAGTACTCTTGCAAGCTTAAATGAGCAGAAGAGCCAGCTTGAAACAATTCAGTCAGCTCTTTCAGACTTCATGAATAGTGATACATATACAAAGACAATTCCGTCACTCAAAGAGGGCGCAAATGCACCGGGTGAAGCGGGCACAGCACTCAAAGCGCAGCTTGAGCAGGTTAATAAGCAGATTGCAACACAGTTTTCAGGTCTCTCGGCGCTTGGAATCACCGTAAACACAGCAGATGATCTGCCTGCGGCAGCGTCAGCGATAGCACAGACTCTCATTCAGGTGAATACAGGTATAGAGCAGTGCCAAAGCGGGCTTGACCAGATAGCACAAGGAGAGACAGCACTTTTAGATGCCTATGATAATCTAAACAGTCAGGCAGCCATCAGCTCGATAAGCATAGGACAGCAGTCGGCACAGCTTGCAACAGCAGCGGCATCTCTTGACAGCTCAAAGAAGGAGCTTGAAAAGAGTAAGGATGATGCACTTGACAAGTCAAACTTAAATGCAGTTTTAACAATTGACTCACTCTCGCAGCTGCTCGTCGCACAGAACTTTGATATGCCTGCAGGCTATGTAAATGATTCAAATGGCACGCAGTACATAGTACAGGTGGGAGATGAGATAAAATCAATTGATGATTTAACAAATCTAGTGCTTATGGATATGAAGCTTGATGGAATAGCTCCTATTCATGTCGGTGATGTGGCAGATGTTGAGATGACTGACAACTCGGATGAGACATATGCGATAGTCAACGGTAATCCCGGAATAATACTCTCCATGGAGAAGCAGACCGGCTACTCTACAGGAGATGTCACAGACCGTCTTTTGGACAAGCTTGATTCGCTGGAAAAGGAAAATGACGGATTACACGCCACAGTGCTTATGAACCAGGGCGTATACATCGACATGGTTGTAAAAAGTGTGATGCAGAATATGATAGTGGGAGCAATACTTGCCATTTTCGTATTGCTTTTGTTCTTAAAGGATATAAAGCCAACACTTGTTATCGCAGCATCTATACCACTATCGGTTATTGTGGCAGTGGTGCTTATGTATTTTACGGATATCACCTTAAATATCATTTCAATGTCGGGACTTGTGCTTGGAATAGGAATGCTGGTGGATAATTCAATAGTAGTAATCGAGAATATCTACAGATTAAGGGGAGAGGGATATTCGGTAAAGAAGGCGGCTGTTGAGGGTGCAAATCAGGTGGCAGGAGCCATTTTTGCATCTACACTTACCACGGTAAGTGTGTACGCGCCAATCATTTTTACTGATGGAATCACGAGACAGCTCTTTGTAGACCTGGCACTTACGGTAGCGTTTACTCTTATGGCATCTCTTGTAGTGGCACTCACGTTTGTACCGGCAATTGCTTCAGGTATGCTCAAAAAGACGAAGGATATAAAGCATCCATGGTTTGACCGTTTTAAGGACTGGTATGGAAATGTGCTCGGCACATGTCTTAGATTTAAGCCGGTGGTATTTATTGCGGCAGTAGTGCTTTTAGTCGGCAGTGGCGCACTTTGCATGTCAAGGGGAATGACATTTATGGATATGGACATGGAGTCAAATCAGATTTCACTTACCATAGAGGCAAAGGATGACGAAAAGCTTGACTTCAAGCAGCTTACAGAGCTGTCTGATAAGGTCATGGACAAAATATCTGATATAAAGGGCATAGACACAATAGGAGCTACAGCAGGCGGCAGCTCGACCATGAACCTGATGAGCTCAGGAAGCGACAGCGTGAGCATGTATATATTGCTTGATGAGAAGTCGGATGTTTCATCGGATAAGGTAATAGATGAAATTGAAAAACGCACAAAGAATCTGGACTGCAAGGTAACAGCATCTTCACAGGCTATGGACTCATCAGAGTTTTTCGGAAGTGGTCTCTCTGTCAGGATTAAGGGTAATGATATAGACAAGCTGCAGAAGCTTGCAGGTGATGTGGCAGATATCCTTAAGGACACAAATGGAGTGACAGATATAGATGACGGTCTTGGCGATACAACCAATGAGCTTAAGATAACTGTGGATAAGGAAAAAGCAGCAAAGTATGGCTATACGGTGGCTCAGGTATACCAGCTCGTATCCGGTGAGATATCATCTCAAAAGAGCGCAACAACCATTACGACAGACATAAAGGACTATGAGGTATACTTACAATCTGCAGAGCAGTCTGATGTGACTGTGGACGACATCAAAAACCTTACATTTACCTATAAGGATAATGATGGCAGTGAAAAGGAGATTCCGCTCAGTGATATCTGCACTATTTCGCAGGAACAGACACTGAGTACCATTCATCGAGATGCTCAGACAAGATATATTACAGTATCAGGTGCGGTTGATGAAAACCATAATGTAACATTACTAAGCAATAAAATTAAATCGAAAATTGATAAACTTAGCATTCCTGATGGCTATTCAATAGACATGGAGGGCGAGGATGAGACAATAAATGAGTCAATGAGTCAGCTTGGACTTATGCTTGTGCTTGCAGTGATATTTATCTATCTTATCATGGTGGCGCAGTTCCAGTCATTGCTTTCACCGTTTATTATCATGTTCTGTATACCTCTTGCGTTTACAGGAGGCTTTATAGCTCTTTTCATCACGGGAAATGAGCTCGGAATCATATCAATGCTTGGCTTTATCATGCTGGCAGGTCTCATTGTAAATAATGGAATCGTGCTCATTGATTACATTAATCAGGCCAGGAGAGAGGGCATGAGCAAGCATGAGGCAATCATAGACGCAGGCCGTACAAGGCTTCGTCCAATACTGATGACAGCGATGACCACCATACTCGCAATGTTTACATCGGCGATAGGTATCGGAGATGGCTCAGATATGATAAAGCCGATGGCAATCGCAATAATAGGAGGTCTCGTATACGGAACCATCCTTACGCTTATAGTAATTCCATGTATCTATGATGCGTTCAACAGAGAGAAGAGCATGGTAGAGGAAGAATTGTAGCAGGATAGAAGGAAAAAAGCTGGAAATATAGAGAGTTGGAGGATTTTTACATGGCAAAGTATATTATGGCATTAGATGCGGGCACTACCAGCAACAGATGTATACTTTTCAATGAGAAGGGCGAGATGTGCAGCGTGGCACAGAAGGAATTTACGCAGTTTTTTCCAAAGCCGGGCTGGGTGGAGCATGATGCAGAGGAAATCTGGGCAACACAGCTTGAGGTGGCAAAGGAGGCAATGGCCAATATCCAGGCTACGGCAGCCGACATATGTGCGATAGGCATTACTAACCAGAGGGAGACCACAATTGTATGGGACAAAAATACGGGAGAGCCGGTTTATCACGCGATAGTATGGCAGTGCAGACGCACGGCAGAGTATGCGGATTCACTGAAGGAAAAGGGGCTTACCGAGACATTCAGAGAAAAGACAGGGCTTGTGATAGATGCTTATTTTTCGGCAACTAAGCTCAAGTGGCTCCTTGACAATGTGCCGGGAGCAAGGGAGAGAGCCGAAAGAGGTGAGCTTTTGTTTGGAACAGTCGAGACATGGCTTATATGGAAGCTCACTCAGGGACAGGTGCATGTCACGGATTATTCCAATGCTTCAAGAACCATGATGTTTAATATCAATACCTTAAAGTGGGATGATGAGATACTTAAGAAGCTTGATATACCAAAGAGCATGCTTCCAAAGCCAATGCCGTCAAGCTGTGTATATGGTGAGGTGAATCCTGTGTTTTTCGGGGGTCCGATTCCTATCGCAGGAGCGGCAGGAGACCAGCAGGCTGCGCTTTTTGGCCAGACCTGCTTTAGGGCAGGAGAAGCCAAAAATACATATGGTACAGGCTGTTTTCTGCTGATGAACACAGGTGAGATGCCGGTATCCTCAAAGAACGGACTTGTTACCACTATAGCCTGGGGCATAGACGGCAAGGTGGTATATGCGCTGGAGGGATCAATATTTGTGGCAGGAGCCTCTATCCAGTGGCTACGCGATGAGATGAAATTTATCGATTCTTCAACAGATTCAGAATACATGGCGAGAAAGGTAAAAGACACAAACGGCTGCTACGTGGTGCCGGCATTTACAGGGCTTGGAGCACCGTACTGGGACCAGTATGCCAGAGGAACCATTGTAGGGCTTACGAGAGGTGTAAACAAGTACCATGTCATAAGGGCAACTCTGGAATCAATGGCATTTCAGGTAAATGATGTGCTTGAGGCAATGAAGGCTGATTCGGGCATCAATCTCACATCACTTAAGGTGGACGGCGGCGCCAGTGCCAATAATCTGCTCATGCAGATGCAGGCTGATATCAGCAATGCACCGGTCAACAGGCCTGTGTGCGTGGAGACAACAGCCATGGGCGCAGCGTACCTCGCAGGGCTTGCGGTGGGCTACTGGGAAAGCATGGATGATATAAAGAGAAACTGGTCTATTGACCGTGTGTTTGAGCCGGAGATAGCGGCTGATTTGAGAGAAAAGAAGCTTAAAATGTGGAAAAAGGCTGTCGCCTGCGCATTTAACTGGGCGAAGGATGAATAATAGCTTATGCTTGCATTGTTTTAAATGAGCTTAGTGATACGGCAATTAAACAATGCATGGAAATTGGTAGGAGAAAATAACATGTATGATGTAGTAATTATAGGCGCGGGAGTATCGGGAAGCGCCTGTGCCAGAGAGCTTTCGAAATATAACCTGTCCATCTGTGTGGTGGAAAAGGAGGAGGACGTGTGCTGTGGCACTTCAAAGGCAAACAGTGCTATTGTCCATTCCGGAATTGATTGTAAGACCGGTACACTTATGGCACAGATGAATATCCGTGGAAATGAGATGATGGACGAGCTTTCGAAGCAGCTTGATTTTGAGTTCAGAAGAAACGGCTCGCTGATAGTGTGCTTTAGCGAGGACGATATGCCAAGGCTTAAGGAGCTTTACAATCAGGGAATCGCAAATGGCGTGCCGGGACTTGAAATTCTTGATTCAAAGAAAGCACATGAGATGGAGCCGAATCTGTCTGATGAGGTGGTGGCAGCTATTTACTGCCCGACAGGAGGCATTGTATGTCCGTTTGGCATGAATATTGCATTTGCTGAGAATGCTGCGGCAAACGGTGTGGAGTTTTTATTTAACACCGAGGTGAAGGAGATTCAAAAGGAGCAGGCAGGCTATATTCTCATTACTCAAAATGGAGAAATTCATGCACGCTGCGTTGTAAATGCAGCCGGTGTATATGCTGATGTATTTCACAACATGGTGAGTGAAAACAAAATCCATATCACACCAAGGCGCGGAGAGTACGAGCTTTTAGACAGGGCTGCGGGAGGTATCGTTGACAAGACAATCTTCCAGCTTCCGGGAAAATACGGCAAGGGCGTGCTTGTAACCCTGACAGTACACGGAAATATCCTAATCGGACCTACAGCAGATGACCATGAGGACAAGGATGGTACAAATACAACGAGAGCAGGCTTAGAGCATGTTGTGACATCCGGCACACGTTCGGTGCCGTCACTTCCTATGCGTCAGGTCATCACATCGTTTGCAGGAAACCGTGCACATGAGGACGGACATGAGTTTATCATCGAGGAGCTTTCTGACGCACCGTATTTTATTGACTGCGCAGGTATAGAGTCACCGGGCTTATCAAGTGCGCCGGCTATCGGTGAGAGAGTGGCAGCAATAGTTGATGGGCTTTTTAATCCTTCTAAAAATGCGGACTTCATCGAGACAAGAAAAGGTATTTTAAATCCAAAGAAGCTTTCAGAGGATGAGTATAAAAAGCTGATAAAAGAAAAGCCTGAGTATGGCAATATAATCTGCCGCTGTGAGATGATTACGGAGGGCGAGATAATGGATGCGGTAAACAGACCACTGGGCGCAAAGTCACTTGATGGTGTGAAGAGACGCACCAGAGCCGGAATGGGCAGATGTCAGGCAGGCTTCTGTTCTCCGAGAACTATGGAGATTATCGCCAGAGAGAAGGGAATTTCGCAGCTTGACATCACCAAAAGCGGTGGAAAGTCAAAGATAGTTGTTGGAATGAGCAGGAATCGCGGATAGTCTGTCTTACTTCAAAGAGACAGGTAACGATAGATTGATATTGTATTAATATCAGATTAACATAGGGGGACAATATGGAATTTTACGATATTGTGATAGTAGGAGGAGGTCCGGCAGGTCTTGCGGCAGCAGCTTCCGCTAAGAAAAATGGAATAGATAAAATACTTATACTGGAAAGAGACTGTGAGCTTGGTGGTATCTTAAATCAATGTATACACAACGGCTTTGGCCTGCACACCTTTAAGGAGGAACTCACAGGCCCTGAATATGCCGGACGATTTATCAAAGAGGTCAAAGAGCTTGGCATAGAGTACAGGCTGAATACGATGGTCATGGATATCTCAATCAGTGACGAGTTCGAAAATGGGGCAGATGACAGGCATGATGTAAAGATAAAAGATGAGGCAAACGATAAAATAGTTACAGCTATGAACCGCACAGACGGACTTTTTCATATCGCTGCAAAGACAGTAATACTTGCGATGGGCTGCAGAGAGAGAGCAAGAGGTGCCCTAAACATACCAGGCTACAGACCGGCAGGAATTTTCTCGGCGGGTACAGCTCAGAGACTGGTGAATATAGAGGGATACATGCCGGGACGAAAGGTAGTAATACTTGGCTCAGGAGATATCGGTCTTATCATGGCAAGAAGAATGACCTTGGAGGGTGCCAAGGTGCAGGTGGTTGCAGAACTCATGCCGTATTCAGGAGGCTTGAAGCGTAATATTGTGCAGTGCCTTGATGATTTTAATATCCCGCTTAAGCTCAGCCACACAGTGGTTGATATAAAGGGCAGGGAGCGTGTGGAGGGCATCACTCTCGCTCAGGTTGACGAGCATAACAAGCCTATTGAGGGAACAGAGGAGTTTTACGAGTGCGATACACTTTTACTTTCATGTGGACTCATTCCGGAAAATGAGATTTCAAAAACAGCAGGTGTAGAGCTCAATCCGGTAACAAGCGGACCGGTCGTAAACGAAAGCCTTGAGACAAATGTGCCCGGTGTATTTGCCTGCGGAAATGTGCTTCATGTGCATGACCTCGTGGATTATGTGTCAGAGGAAGCGACAGCAGCAGGCCGCCATGCCGCAGAGTATGTAAAAAATGGCGGTGATAAGAGTTGCGATGGCAAAGAAATATCGATAACCGCTACAGGCGGAGTACGATACACTGTTCCAAGTATTATAAATACTGCACAAATGGATGATACTGTGACGGTAAGGTTTCGAGTGGGAGCCGTGTATAAGAATTGCTATATTGCAGTATATCTGGATGATAAACAGCTGCAGCACCGTAAGCGTCCTGTTATGGCACCGGGTGAGATGGAGCAGGTAGTGCTTAAGAAGAAGGAGCTCATCGAAACAGACAATCCCCGCACAATTACGATAAAGATTGAGGAGGCATAGTATCATGGAAGAAAGAAATTTGACATGTATAGGCTGCCCTCTGGGCTGTGCCCTTAAGGTGACAATAGATGGAGAAAATGTCACAGTAACCGGAAATACCTGCAAGCGCGGAGCAGACTACGGAGCAAAGGAAGTGACACATCCGACACGAATTGTGACAAGTACAGTCTGTGTGAAAAATGGCACAATACCGATGGTATCCGTAAAGACGGCACAGGATATTCCAAAGGAAAAGATAATGGATGTGATGGAGTGTATCAACCAAATCACGGTAGAGGCACCGGTGCATATAGGTGATGTACTGCTAAGCGATGTTGCAGCAACTGGTGTGGATATAGTCGCAACTAAGAATGTTGAATATAAGTAAAGAAAAAATAAAGAAATCTTATTGATATTTTCTTTGCTGTTGCATATACTATAAGCAAGAAAGGAGTGTTGTATATGTCACAGTCAGTTAATGTTAATTTTAAATTGGATGCAGATGTAAAAAAAAGCATGGAACAGGTGTGTTCGGAATTAGGTCTTTCCATGAGTGCAGCGTTCACCGTTTTTGCAAAAAAAGTAGGCAGAGAAAAGCGTATTCCTTTTGAGGTATCGGTAGATCCGTTTTATTCTGATAGCAATATCCGTTATTTGGAAAATATCGTGCGCGATATTAAGGATGGCAAAGCTCACTTCGCAGAGCATGATTTGATAGAGGAGGACTAATGAGGTTACTATGGGAAGATAGGGCATGGAGCGATTATTTATACTGGCAGACGCAGGATAAGAAAACACTGAAAAGAATTAATGGACTTATCAAGGATATTCAGCGAAGTACGTTTGAGGGTATAGGTAAACCGGAACCATTAAAGGAAAATCTTAGTGGTATGTGGAGCAGACGCATTGATGACACTAATCGAATTGTTTATTATGAAAAAGATGAGATAATTTATATTGTTTCATGTAAAGGTCATTATGATGATTGAAAAATCATATTGACAAATCACCCAATGCACTTTAATATTGTAGAAAGAAACAGGCAAATATTTAAAGGCATAAGAAAGAGGAGTACATGACGAAAGCTTTCAGAGAGAGCATCCGGTCCGTAAGATGGTGATACATTTTGGGCAGGCTGAAAGATGCTTAAGACAGAAATCATGGAAGGTAGCTTTTGAGCTGAAGAACCCAGAAAGCCGCAAGCGGCATAAGTTCTTCCGATTCGTCCACGTTACAGGACAAGAGGCATTCGAGTTTATATGCATATATATGCTCCGATGTAAACGAAGGTGGTACAGCGCTTATTCGCCCTTCCGGTCAGTGATCGGGAGGGCTTTTTTATGTACCCATACCGGAAGATTGCGCATGCAATCCAATCGGTCGCCCGTCGCTAAATGAAAAGAAAAACAGCAAAAGCTCACAGCCTGAATTATCAGGCCGCGCATTATGTATGGAATTATGTGATTTATGGAGCTGCCTAGAGACTGTTAAAATTATGTACACAGCCCAGCAACGCACGTACATGGACGTGCGGGCGAGGCGTTAGCGCCATGGACGGCGCTAAAAGCCGGTTGCGTCATGGTCTAAGCAATCCCTAATCATAATTTTTACAGTGTCTTGGCAGCGTAATCATGAACATAATTCCATACATAATGCGCGACCTGACACAACAAAGCCCCCAAAGCTTTTGCGTCATTCATATAAAAGGAGGAAAACATGAGCAAAGAACTAAACAAAACCTACGATCCAAAGGACATCGAGGACCGTCTTTACAAAAAGTGGGAAGACAATGGCTACTTCCATGCTGAGGTAGACCGCAGCAAAAAACCATTCACAATCGTGATGCCACCACCAAACATCACAGGACAGCTGCACATGGGACATGCCCTTGACAACACCATGCAGGATATCCTTATCAGATACAAGAGAATGCAGGGCTACAATGCACTCTGGCAGCCGGGAACAGACCACGCATCCATCGCAACAGAGGTAAAGGTCATCCAGGCACTTAAAGAACAGGGAATCAACAAGGCAGACCTTACAAGAGAAGAGTTCCTAGAGAAATGCTGGGACTGGAGAAAAGAGTACGGCGGACGTATCGTAAAGCAGCTTCGTAAGCTCGGATCATCAGCAGATTGGCAGCGTGAGAGATTTACCATGGATGAGGGATGCTCACACGCAGTACAGGAGGTATTTACAAAGCTTTATAAGAAGGGCTGGATTTATAAGGGCTCGAGAATCGTAAACTGGTGTCCGGTATGTAAGACATCTATTTCAGATGCAGAGGTAGAGCATGAGGAGCAGGACGGCTTCTTCTGGCACATCAACTATCCTGTAGTTGGCGAGGAAGGCAGATTCGTAGAGATAGCAACAACACGTCCTGAGACACTTTTCGGAGATACAGCCGTAGCTGTAAACCCTGATGATGAGCGTTATCAGGATATCATCGGAAAGACCTTAAAGCTTCCATGCACAGACAGAGAGATTCCTGTAATCGCAGATTCATACGTAGATAAAGAGTTTGGAACAGGCTGTGTAAAGATTACACCTGCACACGACCCTAACGATTTCGAGGTAGGAAAACGCCACAGCTTAGAGGAAATCGTTGTAATCAATGATGATGCCACAATGAATGAAAAGGCCGGAAAATATGCCGGAATGGACAGATACGAGTGTAGAAAGGCACTGGTTGAGGATCTTAAGGAGCAGGGCCTTTTAGTAAAGGTTGTACCACACTCACACAATGTAGGTGTGCATGACCGCTGTCACACAACAGTTGAGCCAATGATCAAGCAGCAGTGGTTCGTCAAGATGGACGAGATGATCAAGCCTGCAGTTGAGGGAGTAAAGAACGGAGAAATCAAGCTTCTTCCTTCAAGAATGGACAAGACATACTTCAACTGGACAGACAATATCCGCGACTGGTGCATCAGCCGTCAGCTCTGGTGGGGACACAGAATACCTGCATGGTACTGTGATGACTGTGGAGAGATGGTAGTTTCAATAGAAAAGCCTGGCAAATGTCCTAAGTGTGGCAAGGAGCACTGGACACAGGATCCTGATACACTTGATACATGGTTCTCATCAGCGCTCTGGCCATTCTCAACACTCGGCTGGCCTGAAAAGACAGAGGATCTGGATTATTTCTATCCAAACGATGTGCTTGTAACAGGCTACGATATCATTTTCTTCTGGGTAATCAGAATGATTTTCTCAGGCTATGAGCAGATGGGCAAGGCACCATTCCACACAGTGCTTTTCCACGGACTCGTAAGAGATTCACAGGGCCGCAAGATGAGTAAATCACTCGGAAACGGAATTGATCCGCTTGAGGTTATCGACAAGTATGGTGCAGATGCACTTCGTCTGACACTTATCACAGGAAATGCACCGGGAAATGACATGCGTTTCTACTGGGAGAGAGTTGAGGCTTCAAGAAACTTCGCCAACAAGGTATGGAATGCATCAAGATTTATCATGATGAACCTTGAAGGTGTAGAGCTTAGAGAACCAAAGCTTGATGAACTTCATGCAGCAGACAAGTGGATTCTTTCAAGGGTAAATACACTTGCAAAGGATGCAACAGAAAACATGGACAAGTTCGAGCTTGGAATTGCAGTACAAAAGGTATACGACTTCATCTGGGACGAGTTCTGTGACTGGTATATCGAGATTGCAAAGGTTCGTACCTACAAGAAGGATGAAAACCCAGAGTCAGCAAATGCAGCACTCTGGACACTTAAGACAGTACTTGTAAATGCACTGAAGCTCCTTCATCCATATATGCCGTTTATCACAGAGGAAATCTTCTGCACACTTCAGTCAGACGAGGAGACTATCATGCTCTCTAAATGGCCTGAGTACAAGGAAGAGTGGAATTTCCCGGCAGAAGAAGCCGCAATCGAGCACTGCAAGGATCTCGTAAAGGGTATCAGAAATGTCCGTACACAGATGGATGTTCCACCTTCAAGAAAGGCAAAGCTTTTCATCACAAGTGATGATGAGTCAGTCAGAAAGGTATTCGAGGACAACAAGGAGGTATATGTAAATCTTGCATTTACCAGCGAGATTACAGTACAGCAGGGCAAGGCCGGTATTGGAGATGACGCTGTATCAGTAGTGATACCTGATGCGGTTGCATACCTGCCGCTTGAGGACCTTGTTGATTTCGAGAAGGAAAAGGAAAGACTCAATAAAGAAAAGGATAAGCTTACAAAGGAGCTTGCGCGCTCAAGGGGCATGCTCTCAAATGAGAAATTCTTAAACAATGCAAAGCCTGAAAAGGTTCAGGAGGAAAAGGACAAGCTTGCAAAGTATGAGCAGATGATGGCTCAGGTAGAGGAACGTCTGGCTCAGTTTAAATAATTAAATACAGATTATATTTTGTGAACACTGTTTTCCTGGGGCAAGGATGCAAAGGAGGCCGTCCACAATGCGGTGGTTCTTGAATAGAATAGAACAAAGAAAGAATATGGAGATAAAACAGAAAGGAATAAACAATG
>OLQU01000700.1_pt1 | contig 26658 bp, 20 predicted proteins | sample 1672271 | NCBI WGS metagenome assembly OLQU01 (sample SAMEA3136666, study PRJEB25190) | human gut metagenome | biome: human gut; feature: human-associated habitat; material: faeces | place: Austria | collected 2013 | reverse complement strand
CGTATGACTACCATCATTATGAATACCTCTGATGATAATCGTGGTCAGCTGTTTTTGGCTTTATTCCAAGGTTTTCCATTTTTGGGAAACCTGCCGATTACCCTCGTTTTCCACGAGGCACCTACAGGCACCCAAGAATAATCTCGACTGCCCCCACCGGCCGACCACCACCGGCCGGTCCATGATGCTCATTCGAGATCTCCCGCCGACGATAGGCGCCCGGACCCATACCGTCTATCCAAGGGGAAGCCAATGAAGGACACGGAGAACAGGCCACCATCGAGAAAACGCAGGAAATGGGGATCGGTGATCGTCCGCAGGGACACGGACGGCAACCCGACCAGTTTCCAGGCGCGATACGTCAACCCGCTCGATCCGCCCAAGAAGGTCGGACGGAACTTCGGCCTGGAATACGAGACGGAGGCCTACAGGTGGCTCGACGAGGAGCGCTACCTCGTCACACTCCACAACAAAGGCATCAGGCAATGGGTCCACCCATCGCAGCGAGGCGCTAACACCATGCCCACATTCAGGGAATACTCCAAAGACTACTTCGACAGATACCGCAAACCGGACGGCAGCAAGCTATCCGGCCGGTCCAACCGATGCAACGAGATCGTGCTACGCCGGCTCAACGAGACGTTCGGAGACACCCCGCTCGACCGCATCACCCGGCAAATGGTAGACGAATGGTATGCAAACGCCAGAGACACGTTGACGGCATGGACGTTCGAACAGGCGGCGCGCACGCTCAAACGGATCATGCTCGCCGCCGCGAACGAACAGGCGGATGGCACCCCGCCGCTCATCCCCGCGAACCCGTGCCGGTACCGCGTCGTCAAACCGCAATCCAAACGACGTGACCAGCCGCCGGTCACCGCCGACGAGATCAACAGGCTGGCCGAGCTCTTCCCCGACTACCAACGGCTCGCGCTCTGGCTCTCCCTCCTGGCAGGCGGACTGCGCATCGGCGAGGTATGCGCACTGCAACTCAGGGACATCGACCTGGAGAACCTGCAACTCCACGTCCGACACTCCGTCAACCGCGGCCCCGACGACAGGGGCAAATACCAATTATGCGAGCCCAAGACCAAAAGCAGCAAAAGGGTCGTACCCATCCCGAAACCGCTCGCCCCGCTCATCGAGGCCCATATCAGCCGGTTCTGCAAGGACCGCAAACCCGACACCATGCTGTTCCACTCGACCATGCTGGACGAATGGCTGCTCCCGCCCACGGCCATCGAACGGACATTCCGCATGGCCCGCGAAAAGATCGGACGCCCCGACATCACCTTCCACTCGTTGCGCGCCACGCACGCCACCATGCTCGTCCTCGAGGGCGGGACCATGCGCGAGACGATGGACGACCTCGGACACACCAGCCTCACCGTCGCGGTGGACAGCTACCAACGGGTCGTCAGAGAACACCACCGCGACACCGTGGAACTCCTCGCCTACCGGTACATGCCATCGAACGATCCGACCGTAATCCGCACGGTCATCGATCAGAAGGAACGCCAGATCGACAAGCTCCGGGACGAAGTGGAAAGACTCAGGAAGATCCTGCTGGAACGGGATACCGGAATACCGACGGACCCGGACACCGTTTTACCGAAAAACCAAAACCGGTAAAGACCGGCATCAAACGGAACAGCCTCACACGTCTAAGTGTTGCAACAAGTACAGCGGCAACGCTTAAACACGTGAGGCAGCCACGGTCGAAGCGCGAGGCAATGCCTTCAACCGACTGGATACCGCGATACCGGAACCGGTAAATACCGAAAAACCGAGATAACGAAACCGGTTTTCAGCCCTCGGAATCCATTACCGTACGACCCTTGCCGAAGAGATGGTCGAACAGCTTCTCCCCGGCCTCCTCCCGGTCGTATACGCCGCTCTCGTACATGTCCAGGATGAAGTCGGTCCTGGCGAACCTCGCCCTCACATCGTCGGGAAGCGGCAGCGCGTCCCCTGCGGCCACGCTCACGGTCACGTCATGGAACCGCACTTCGCTCACGCCGGACGCTTCGACGCCGGCAGGATCCAGGAGCATCACCCACCGGTCGTCGTCACCTTTCGGGTCCGGGCCAGCGATGCGCGCCCACACGCTTCCGTCGTCCATGGTCCGGGCCTCGCCCGACTCGGGTTCGCCGTGATGGCTGAAACTCACCCATCTGGTCACGCCCATGTAACCGGTCTGTTCATCATCCATGGTTCCTCTCCTAGCCGATCTGTCCGAGAATCTGTCTGAACTCGTCGATGGCATAGGCTCCGGTTCCTTCTAGCGGATCGTGTGCGAACACCATGAAGTAGCGGTATGCGCCGCCGGCCGCGTTGGCCCAGATGTTGCCGAGTTCCAGCTTGTCGCGGCTGTCGTCGTTCTTCAGCATCTCGCCCTTGGTTTCGATGGCGAGGATCTTTCCCTGCCTGGTCATCGCCAAGAAGTCGGGATAATGGTTGATGAACCCGTTGATGGAGAACTCCCCGTGTCGTTTTTCCGTGACGCGATGCCACCAGAGGATGCCGTCGGTGTTGGCGAGCATGTCGGCCATGTCGCGTTCCAGGTTGTTCATGCTGTCTTCCTCCGCCTCGTACAGGGAGTTGGGAAGGGAATCGAACGGTTTCCTAAGAGTGAATGATGCCGGCAGCTCATAGCATGGATCAAGATAGACAGTGCCGGTGTCCCTGAGCCTGTTGAATTCGTCTCGTTTGAACTTTGCCGCCTGGCGGTCCACCTCGTCGCTGACGATGCGGGCGTATGCCCCCAGATTGTCGTATGCGTCGTTCAGCTGCTCGTTGTCCATGTCTTCGACGACGTTCCGCAGAAGTCTTCTTAGTTCGCCGTCGCCGTACAGTTTCCGCTCCTGGATTCTCGTCTCGTTGAGCAGACCGTCTCGTATTGTCTTGCGTTTGTTGTCCGTCGCGTCCTTCGCGAACAATGCCCGTGTCATCGCCATCTGGTCCGTGCTCATCCATTTGACGCGCACATGGGAATCACTGTCCACGTCGATTTGTTTCGCGTCGCGGATGGCCTGCGGGCTGAAATGGATTCCCTGGGTGGAGCACTTGCCCGCATGGAAGTTCTCAAGCAGCGACGCCGAGTCGAGCTCCGCGGCATCTCCGTCATCGAGTTCCGCGAAGAGGTTGCTGCCGGAGGATTGCTGTCTGATCATGAAACGCGGCAGTCTCAATCCCTTGACGCTTTCTTCGACGGCGTTCCTTATCGAATAACGCATGGCGTCTTCCTCCCCCAGTCCCGAGTCCTCCTCGTCGAACGCATGGTCACCGGTTTCCTCGACCTGCTGCTCGAAATCCTCTTCGGCCTTTGTGGATTCGGCGATGATCTGGTCGACACGGCCTGCCGGCTCGTTGATTTCGGTGTCTGTTTCCGGCAGGGATGAGGCCACGTCGGTGAATACCATTCCGTTCAGGTCGTCATGCTCATGGCCGGCATCCGGTTCGGAATCATCATCGTGAGTGTCGGCCAGTTCGTCCTGGATGTGTCGGACGTCGTTGGTTTCCTCTGCCGTTTGGCTTGCCACGACGTCGTTCTTGGAGAATCCCGCGCCGTTCAGACCGGCGACGACCTGGTCTATGGTCTCGTTGAAGTCGGCCGATGACGTGAGCACGTAGGAGATGTTCAACGCGCGCGTCTTCGCCCTGACCGCGTATGGTTGGCGGAGTACGCGGCCGACTATCTGCTCGACGTTGGTCTTCGACTGCTTGTTCGCGACGGTTGCCAGGACATAGGCGAACGGGCAGTCCCAGCCCTCGCTCAGCGCCTCTACCGTGATGATGAACCGTATCGGACATTCCTCGGACATGAGATCCACGTCCTTGAGCTCGTCCACGTTGCCGGTGCGTATCGCTATCTGCTCGTCGGGGATGCCGGCGTTGACGATCTTCTCTTTGAGCTTGCGGAAGGTCTCGGCGTCATCGTTTCCCTTGCGTTCCGCTTGGAACAGGACGATGGGGCGAATGTAGCGTCCCGTCTTCTCCCGTTCCCTGCCGGCGATGAGCTCCAGTCGTCGTTGGAGCAGTATGGCGTCCTCCACCACTTCGCGTTTGCCGTCGCGGCGGTAGACGATGACGGGAAGTTTGACCATCTGTTCCTTCTTGAGTTCGAGGGCCGTTACTCTGGCGATCACGTTCGATTTGGATGATGGTGTGGCGGTCAGTTCGAGAACGAACCGGGGATTGAGGTTGCGCAGCATCCCCAGGGACAGGTCGGACTTCGCGTGATGGGACTCGTCCACCACGACTATCGGGTTCAGGCCGGCAAGCGCGCTGATCAGAGCGGTGTCGTCGGCGCCCTCTACGTCGACCGCCATGCCCGACGCCTTCTGGTAGCTGGTCAGCTGCATGAGGGCGGAATTCTCCTGATATGCCTTGCGGCCCTCCTTGTTCTTGAACGAGTCGTAGGACAGCACGAAGATGGTCAGCTGGTCGTTCACGGAAGAGACGTCGAGACCGCGGCCGGCAAGTCCCTGTTCCTTGTCGAGCACTTCGACCCTGTGGGAGAAGTCGCGGTCTATGGCGATGCGGAGGTCATCGGCGGAATCGCGCAATTTCCCGATGGTCTGGCGCAGGATCTCCTTGCGCGGCACAAGCCACACCACGGCCCTTGCCTGCACCGGAGGAAGATTGTCATCCAGCACCTTGAGCGCGTTCGCGGCGATGAACGTCTTTCCGCCGCCCGTGGGTACTTTGACGCACACCTTCGGCACTGTCCCGAGGTCCGCGGAATAACTACGGACCTGTCCCTCACCGATATGGAGATCGCGCCGGTTTAGATATTCTTCATAGGCTTCTAGGCCATTACCGTTGGCGGAATCGACGAGTCTGGCGTAGTCGCGCACGCAATCCAGGACACGCCTCTGGTATTTCTTAAGCTCCATGATCAAACCCTCGCAATCTGTCGTGGAATCTGCTTGAACACCACGTTCAATTCGTTCAACTTGTCGTCGTCAATCACGCACCGGTCCGCGTATATGACCGTAGGCGTGCCGCGTCTGGGCAGCTGTCTCAGCAGTCCCGGTCCCAACGTGGTCTCTCCGTCGGGCTCATACGCGAGATAGTAGACCGTCTCCCCCAGTACGCCGAGCAGGTAGGGATGCTCGGCGGTCATGTCGGTATACGGGGTCTTGGTCTCCGAATACCAGATGTACCTGCGGATCTCGGCCTCGGACACGTCAGCATTGAGACCGCCGTCGGCGTCGAACATCACAGGGCCGAGCTCGTAGTAGGAGAAACCGGAATCGATCTTTTCGTGATTACCGTAGCCACCGATTACTTTGCGGCTGCGCTCGGCAGTAATTGAGTCTGCATAATCATTCATTTCGACGAGAATGAAACGACGACTGCCCCCGTCTTCCTCGTTTTTTTGCAAAACGGCCTGAGCAGTCGTTCCAGAACCGGCGAAAGAGTCAAGAACAATGGAGTTCTTTGAAGTCGCATGCTCAAGAACGCGTTTAACCAAAAGCGAGGGTTTCGGATAATCGAAGACTTTCGCTCCTAGAATCTCTTTGATTTCATTACCACCCATATCAGTATTGCCTGCGTATTCATGAGACCAGAAGTTAATCGGCGTAAGTCCTCTCGCTTCGGAGAGATGTGGCAGGGTTTACAAAGGATGAGGTAGTCCAAGGCCCTTTTGGATCATTATCTGGATTGGTGTAGCCTCTATCCGTCTGCTCGTTGCGTGGAAGAAGATTTACGACGAATTCCGAACTCCGGGAATAAACAAGGATGTGTTCCGTCACATTTGTGAAGTCCACAGTATTGTTGCTTCTCGTATAACGCTTTTGCCATATGACATCGGATTGAAAGTTCGAAGATCCGAATATCTCGTCGCAGACAAGCTTCAGATAAGCATATTCATTATCGTCGATGCTGATAAAGATGGCCCCGGACTGGCTCAATAATTTCTTTAGCAGCTGGAGTCTGGGGTACATCATGCACAGCCACTTGTCATGGCGTGAGAAGTCCTCGCCCTCTTTGCCGACCACTTCGCCGAGCCATTTCCTGATTCGCGGATCGTTCACGTTGTCGTTGTAGACCCATCCCTCGTTGCCGGTGTTGTATGGCGGATCGATGTAGATGCAATCCACCTTCCCCTCGTACTCGGGCAGCAGCGCCTTGAGCGCCTCGAGATTGTCCCCGTGGATGATCATGTTGCCGCAATCGGATCCATGCGAATCCAAAACGCTCTTTTCAGGGATGCGTTCGAGTACACGGTACGGCACTTGACGGTGGTATGCGACCACCTTGCTCTTTCCCATCCACTCCAAAGTCGGCATGACCCGTTCTCCTCGCTACATCAAATCGATATATCCAAAGTATAGGCTTTCGGGCTAATGGCTCATATGGCGCCCAGGACCTTCGCGATCAATCCCGGCACTCTTGCCATCCCCGTCTTGCCGAGCAAGATTCTTCCGCAGCGTGTCGCCGAATCTGTCCAGCAGATCCGTTTTGCTGCGAATGGCGTCCGGCTTCCGACGTAATCCCTCGACCAGATCGATGAACGCGTGTTCCTCCTGTTCCACGCAGTCGAGGAACACAGAACAGAACGCCACGGGATCGCCGTCCACCTGCCAGGTCTCCAGACTGCGGGCATAGTCGCGCTTGGCTTCATACTTGATCGCCACGGGACGATAGCCGTGCTTCAGCAGCATGAAATTAAGCAGCTGGCGGCCGGTCCGCCCGTTGCCGTCCATGAACGGGTGGATGTTCTCGAACATCGCATGGAAGCCGGCGGCCCTGAGCAGCGGATGAGCGCCGCTCGCGTCCAGCCCGTCGATCAGGGCCCGCAGGTCGTCGCGGATCTCTAGCGGGTCGGCGGTCTTGACGCGGGTCGCGGTGATCCTCGCCAGATAACCGTAGGGGCGGAACGTGCCGCGGGCGAACGGCTGGAGGTCCAGCGCCGTCACCTCATGGACGCGCCGGACCAGTTCCTCATCCAGTCCCCTCCCCTCCCGGGCGTATTCGCGTACGTAGGCCATGCCGTCCGCGACGCCGCGCGCGGCGAACACGTACCGTGCCGGCGAATCCGACGGGACGAACTCGCCCTCCAAAACCAGGGACGTGTCCTCCAGGGTCAGCGTGGATCCCTCTATGGCGTTTGAATTGTAGGTGTAGCGCACCAGCCAGTCGCGGTCGTAATCCGCCAGCGCCATGTCCTCGACGCCGTCCAGGGGGTCCAGTGCGCGGGCACGGTCCTTCAGCGCGTCGATTCGTCGCAGGCGTTCGACGATTCCCGGCTCGCGTTCAAGGCCGAGCAGTTCCTCGGGCAGTTCCTGTATGCGCTGCGATAGCTCGGGATTGGCCATCATGTCCCTCTTTTCGTGTTCCGGTTGCAAAGTCCATTATTCCAGCCGCGGTTCGTTCCGTCCTGCGGCCTGCATGTCATAGGGAGGCGCGCCGGCCGTCCCGGGTCGATTCGAACGCCGCGGCCACCTCTTCCGATACCGGCATGCGCATCGTCACCCGGCCGGTTTCCTGCGCGGCGGCACGTTTCATGGCTCGGCGTTCGGCCCTGGTGGGCCGTTCGAGAATCCACTCGGCGAACGCGCGGATGAGGATGGAGGCGACGATCACGCCGATGGATCCCCAGAAGCACGGGACAAAGTCCGGCTTGGAGTGGTCGTACCAGAACCAGACGATCAACGCGAGGATCAGCGCCAGTCCGGCGGCCAGGGCGGCGAGCTTGTGGAATACCAGGGCGAGCGTGCGGATGGGATGCGTGACCAGCCCCACCGCCAACACGACGACGACGAGCAGTGCGACGAAGCCGGCGGCGATGACGGCGATGCCCAGGTATATCGCGAGCATGTAGAGTCCGAACATGATCGGCCTTCCTCCTCTCTTCTATTCCGTTTCTTCGGGCAGATAGGTGTAGTCGACGGCGACGCCCTCCGCCTCAAGCAGCACGGCGGCCTCGCGCACGGCGGCGGCGCGGCGCTTCACGGATTCTTCGGCCCGGACCCAGTCGGGCAGCCCCTCGGGCAGGTCGGAGACGCGGGAGAACGAGAGCACGGCCTGCTCATCTCCCCTGTGCCGTTCCACGATGGCCGCGACGGCGCGCCTGTGCTCGGCGAGATAGTGTTCGAGCATCTCCCTCATTCTCCCCGAGGGTTGGATCCGGTATTTCTCCGACTCGTATTTCTTGACCATGTCCACGGTGAGGTTCGCAAGCACGGCCGCGTCATGCTGGGTCATGCCGATGCGTTCGCGCGTCGCGCGCATCCACGCCTTGGCCTCGCTCCAATCCTCTTTTGCCATGGTCTCTCCTGGATATAAGAAAGCCGGATCCGCCTGCGCGAACCGTGATTATACTTTTAGTATAATCGAGGTTTTCTACAGGGCGGACCCGGCGTTTCCCGGGACGCGGCCGTGGCTGCGCCCCGGTTTCGTCACTCGGTCGGCATCGATGGATTATCGTCGGCCGTGGCCTTGCGCTGCTGGTCGAGCATCTGCTGCTGGATCAGGACGCTGTTGGTCTGGGCCGTGTACTGCTTCTGGGCCATGTCCATGCTTTCCTGGTGGCGTTGTCCCTCGACGTCGGCGAAGACGAGCTGCTGGATGTTCTGCGCGAGCTGCATGAGCTTGTCCTTTTCGAGGATGGACACCTTGACGCTGTTCCTGCCGCCGGCCTGGTTGACGAAGTCGAGCTGCGCGCTCATCGTGTTCGCCAGGTTCGCGGCCGCGAGCAGGAGGAACAGGATCCCCACAAGCGCGCTGCTCGAAAGGAACGAGAGTCCGGCGACGAGGAAGACGGCGCCCCAGACGAAGCTACCGAGGTTGAACTCGTCATTTCTTTTTCCTTTCCTTGTTGTTATTGCCGAAGTCGAAGGCGACGCCCTTGTCCTTGTCGATGACGAGCGCGGCGTCAAACGTGCCGCCCTTCCTTGAGGCGAAGCCCTTGAGGCTGACCTTCCGGCCGTCGAGCAGCCTGCGCATGGTCGTGTCGGTGATGGTCTTGCCGGCGATGGTCGTCCAGGCGTGCCAGCCGCATCCCTCCATGGTCCTCCATGTACCGTCGGATTGTTTCTCTCGCCGGTTGGTGGAGCATTGGAACACCTTGCCCGTTTTGACGACGGGCTTGCCGCAGCGCGGGCAGCCGCCGAACGATTCCGTGTTCCGCGTCTTCGCCTGCACATGGTCCTGACGGATGGCGGTCTGCGCGTCGGCCGGTATGCGCGCGGCGAGGTCGCGGAACTCCGTTTCGACCTGCGAGGCCGCGGCCTGGCCGTGTTCGACCTCCGAGAGGCGTCGTTCCATGTCGGCGGTCAATGCCACGTCCTTGAGCTTCGGGGCGACCACGTCGATCAGGGAACGGCCCTGGTCCGTGGAGCGCAGCTGCTTGCCCTTGCGGTCCACGTATCCGGTGCGGATCAGCTTCTCGATCACGTCGGCGCGCGTGGCCGGGGTGCCGATGCCTCCCGAGTGGGATTCGTCGTCGTCCAATGCGGCCTTGAGGTCCTTGTCCTCCACCCAGCGGCTGGCGTGTTCCATCGCGGCGAGCAGCGTCGCCTCGCTGAACGGCTTCGGCGGTTTCGTCTTTCCCTCGGACAATGTCGCGCCGCATTGCGGGACGAGTGCGATGGAGACTCCGGCGACGAGGTTCGCGGGGATGATGTTGCCCGCGGTCTCGTCGGCGGCGTCGCGATCCTCCTGCGGTCCGTCGTATTCGATGGCGTGCCAGCCGAGGGAGACGGGCTGGTCGGAACGGCTGGTGAAACGGCATTCGCCTTCGGACAGGAGGCGGCCTTCGTCCGGATGCTTTTCGCACCAATGCGGGTCAATGTTCGCGACGACGTTCGTCACGTCGTGCACGTAGTCGTCGCCCACGGCCTCCCACATGCGGCGAGCAACGCGGACGAGCACGAGGCGTTCGTCGTCGCCGAGTTCGTCGAGCGTCGCCTTGTCGGCCTGCATGGTGGGAAGGATGGCGGTGTGGCCGGCCACCTTCGCGTCGTTCACGGTCAGTTCGAGATGTGGCCGTTCAGGTTTCGCGTCCGGTTCGATGAAGCCGGTGACGAGGCGGTCGCCTTCGGTGAGGCCGCGCAGCGTGTCCAGGTCGTCGTGCGTGATGTACTGCGAGTCGGTGCGCGGATACGTCGCCAGTTTTTTCTCATACAGGGATTGCAAGGCGGTCAGGGTGCGGGCGGCGGTCAGGCCGTGCAGCCGGCTCATGTCCTTCTGCAATCCGGTCAGATCGTACAGGCGGGGCGGCGCGTCGTGCTGCTGTTTGCGGTCGGCCTTGAGGATCTTGAAGGTGAAGTCGTCCGAGTTGACGATCCGCAGCAGGGTTTCGGCGTCCTCCCGCTTGTCCAAGCGTTCGCCGGCCAGCTTCCATCCGCCCATCGGGGCGACGACCTTCCAGTACGGCCGGGCCACGTGGCCGGCGATTTGCCGGTCGCGGTCCACGATCATCGCGAGCGTGGGCGTCTGCACGCGGCCGACGGTGAACCTCGCGTTGTAGACGAGGCTGTAGGCGCGCGACGCGTTCATGCCGATGAGCCAGTCGGCCTTCGCGCGGATCATCGCCGAATCGGCGAGCCCCTGGTATTCCGTCTCGTCCTTCATGGACGCGAGGGCGTCGCGGATGGCGTCCTCCTCCAGGCTCGCGACCCATAGGCGTCGCATCGGCTTGGAGACTCCTACATGCGTCACGATCCGACGGAAGATGGCCTCGCCCTCACGGTCGGGGTCGCATGCGTCGACAAGCATGTCGACTTCGCCGCGGCGCATCAGTCCTGCGACGACCTTGTACTGGCGGTCTGCGCCCTTGTCCCGGCTGACCTTCCATTGCCAGTCGGGTGTCGGGTCGATGGGCAGCGTGTCGAGGCTCCACTTTCCCCAGTCGTGGTTCTTGTATTCGTCGGGCGCGGCCAGGTCGACGAGGTGTCCTTGCGCCCAGGTGACCAGGTCGTCGCCGACCTGCACATAGCCGTCATGCTTTTCCATGTGCCCGCCGACCGCCTGGGCGATGGCCTGGCCGACCGAATGCTTCTCGGCGATGATCAGTCGCATCTTGCATCACGTCCGATTATCAGTAGTTGCCGGACGCCCATGCGGGCCGTCCATCGTCCGAGGTGTTGGGTTCGGCTGCGGGCTCCTGCGGGGCGGGCTCGTCGTCCGCCTCCTGGACGTCGGATCCGGTCGTCTCCGGATCCGTCGCGGCGTCGGCCGCCGGCGCGACGGTGGGTTCGGCGGAGACGGTTTTTCTTCCGGCCGGCGCGGCGACGAGTTCGCCCTTCGCGTCGAACGCGATGTTCTTCTCCGTTCCGGTCATCGCCAGCTTGTCCGCGATCATCGTCCGACTCATGCCGGGGAACGCCTCCTCGAATTGCCTCGCCGCGTCGCGCAGCGCCTGCGCGCTTTTGCGGAAATTGTCGAGGCGGTTGTCGAACTTCTTCGCCGCCGTCTCCTTGCGTTTGAACGACTCGCGTTCGTCGCGCAGGAAGTCGTCCACGTAATCGGATGCCATGGTCCGTTTCCTTTCCAGTCTTGTTTTCATCGGTTCCCGGTTTTGATCCGGCTGGAACCATGGTCACGCGATTGGACACGCGCCGGTTTGGACAGTCGGGCTCCGCCAGGATCACACGCTTGTGATCCTGGCTTCGCCGGAAACGGAGCGCGGCCCTGGGCCGCGCGCTATCTTCGCCGACCCTTCCGGGATTTCCAGGCGTCAACGCCTGGAAGGGAACGGCCGACCCGGCCATGGTTCATCATCACAGCCCCGCGCCCGCGTCTTCGGAACTGCGTGTTCCATGCTCCGCTCCGGGAGGGTTTCGCCCGATTATCCCGAAGCGGGCACGGCCCACGCGTCCTCCACCGCGCGGCGGGACCGCGAGGCTGCCCCATGTCCGGTGAAAGGAAAACAGGAACGCCGGCGGGACACTAAGGAGTGGAACCATGCAGATGGAACCGATGGAATTGCAGCACGTCGTCTTCGAGACCGACGGGGGACGAATCGACGCGATGTGGAGCGACGTGCGTCTCCACGAGCACGACATCACCGACGGATGGCACTGCTACGCCGTCAGGGGCGGCGACGGCGGATGGCCGCCATGCAGCGTCGAGAAAACAGTATGGGTCAACCACGCGGGCGACATCATCACGCCCGACGACCTCGACCCGCTGCTCGAAAGGAACGGGTGGATGCTCGTCATCAGGGACTGGTGGTTCACCGACGAACCGTTCGGGCGCGCAGAATGAAAGGAGACATGGACATGAAGGAGAAGAACAGGGCCGAGGAATGGTTCCGGGCCAAACACGACGAGCTCGCCGAAACGGCGCAGGCCAACCTCGCCGCACACGACTTGGAACCCGGACAGGAGGCCTACCATCTGGACAGCCTCCACTATGCGACCGCCGAACAGATGGAGGCCATATGCCCGACGGGCATCGACTTCGACCGGTACGCGACTCTGGCGAACGGCAGCGTCGGATACGACGAGGCCGACGCGCATTGGGCCGACGCGGCATGGTGGGACGAACAGGCGCGAACCATGTGGGACGAAGTCGACGACATCCCTGACGACGGCCTCTACTGGACAAGCGTCGAAGACTAAAACGTCATCGCCGTTCCCGGCCAAGTGACGCCCCGGGACCGATGCCGCCCGCATGACGCGGGCGGCGCCTCCGGCGGCCAGAGGACGACTACCGTCCTCTGGACTCCACGCGCCGGGAACCGTTCCCGGACCCGACAAGGCGTCGCCGTGGCACGGAGGCCACGTCTCGCCGACGGGAAACGGAGCACGGCACCAATGCCGCGCGCATCCCGAGGATTTTCTTTTGACCGGCCGGCTGACGCCTTGATCATAGCGGCACGCGGAACCCGTCAACGCCCGCGCAGCGAAACCCGTGGTTTCGACGCGTTCTCATGACGGAACCCGCTACCACCGCTAGCGCTTTCGCTTGACCATCCGGTCAAAAGGAAAATATCCTAGAATGGAAGACAACGAAAACAAGGAGGCGGACATGCCGGTCATCAGCATGTTCTTCGGAATCATCATCACCATGAACGCGGACGACCATGTTCCGCCGCACATCCACGCCAGATACCAAGGCCACGAAGCGTCCTTCACCTTCGATGGCAACCTGCTCAAGGGAGACCTCCCGCGCAAGCAGCGCAAACTGGTCGAGGCATGGGTGCTGCTGCATGCCGAAGAGCTGGAAGCCGACTGGGAGCTGGCCTTCAACCTCGAGCACCCATTCAGAATCGACCCGCTACGCTGACAAGGAGGCAACGGACATGACCATCGACTATTCAATCAAAGTGACCCAATGCGAGCCCATGCCGGGCTACAGGCTCAAGGTCACCTGTTCCGACGGCGCGACCGGAATCTTCGACATGTCCCGATACGTCGACCGTGGCATGTTCAAACCGCTCAAGGACCCGCAGACGTTCGACCGCGTGCGACTCGCGTTCGGCGTGCCCTCATGGCCCGGAGACATCGACATCGCCGCGGAACGCGTCCGCTCCGACATGCAAGTCATCTAGGAACCCGCGTGTCCCTGTCCCGACCGTCATCAAGACGGCCGGGGCTTTTTCATGCCCATATGCATGACGGACATGACGCGCCACCAACGGCCCACCGGCCCCGCGATTTTTTCGCGGGGCCTTCTCATTTCCCGCGCTCCGAGTGTCCAAACCCGCCGCCGTTTCCACGACGGACGATTGGCGTAAGACACCGGCCATTCCCTCAAGGCCATGGGCGAAAGGAGCGAGGAGTGAACGCGATAATCCTTCACGGCATTCCGCAATCATGCCGTGCGAAATCGCTCCCAATCAATGAAATTGATATGGGAGTAGCAAGCGACGCGAACGTATATACGTTCACTCGATTCGCGATGCGAATCGGCTTGCTCGGGAGACCCAGACCCCATGGTCGAGCAAGCTCTCCAGACCGCTTCGCGGCATCACGGACGTGCCGTCCGCACACCTCCACGGGAGGTGCGAAATGAGCTGGGCGAACAAGCGCCGACGCACCGTGCAGAAGCTCGTCACGTTCACTCCCGACGAGTGGGAACGCGTCAATTCGCTGCACAAAAAGGTGAACAAGTACACGACAAGATACCGTTCGTTCACCGTGTTCGCACGCAAAATGCTGACCGATGGCGAGATCCGCGTCATCGAGATCAGACCGCTGACGGACCCCGAACCACTCGCCAAAGAGATCGGCCGAATCGGCGTGAACGTCAACCAGATCGCCCACTGGGCGAACGCGAACGAGCACATCACACCCGCCCAGGTGGAGGAGATCCGCGCGTCGTTCGACCGCATCGAGCAGCTGCTCGGCGACCTGTTCGCCGACAGGCGCGAAGCCCGGAAGGACGCGTGAGCATGGCGGTGGTCAAGCTCGGCAGGCCCGTGAAATCGAATCTCGGCGGCCCCAACGGGGCGATGGCGTACATCATCAACCCCGCCAAGACCGACGGCGGAAGACTGGTCAGCTCCAACTACGAGCGAACCAGGACGGACTACGACGCGCTGGCCGAAGGCATGCTCAATGACAACGAGGACTCGCCCAAAGGCATCCAGGAAAACAGCCGGCTGGCCTACCACATCAAACTCAGCTTCAGCCCCGACGACCCAGTGACACCCGAAAAAGTGCACGAACTCGGCATGGAGTTCGCACGCCGAATCACCGGCGACGAATACAAGTTCGTGGTCGCCACGCACACCGACCGGCACCACCTGCACGACCACATCATGGTGTGTGCCGCCTCCCGTTACGGAGAACATCTCAAAGCACATCTGCCTCAGGACATCATCGACCAGTGGCGCGCGGTCAGCGACGAGATATGCCGCCGCGAGGGGCTGAGCGTCGTGTTCAACCCCGTCGTGGAGGAACAGACGCGCAAGATGCGGGACGGTACGACAGCCGAAGGCGACGACGGAACGTCGCCGGCACGCGACCCCAAATACGTCGATGAAGCATCCGTGCGGAGCGCGAACGAACCGGAGTCGACGGCGCGGAAGGCCTCGGGCGGGGAGCCGTTGGAGCGCCGGTACGGCATGTCGATGGAGGAGATCTACGCGTCCGCGAAGGGCATGGGAACCAAGGACCGGATCCGCATGCTGATCGACCTGACCTCGTCCACGGCGGAGAACTTCGAGGACTGGAGGGACATGCTCGACATCCGAGGCGTCGGCGTCGAGGTCCGCGGCCGTCACCTCACATACACGCTCAAGGACACCGGCTTCAAGGTCCGCGACGCGAAACTCGGCCAGGCGTACGACATGACGAACATCATGGCCGGGCTGCAAAGCACGCCCGTCATCCCCATCACATTCAACCGCCGACTCGTCGCCAAACAGACCAGGAAGACGGTCACCGTGTGGCTGCCAGGCACCCACCGGAAGAGGAAGATCACGTTCGATGCGAAGCGCCTCGTGGACGACGGCGGCTCCACGCTGCGCGCGTTCCTTCCCCGCGACCGCGACCAGATCATCCTCGACCCGTCCAACCGGTACGCCGGCAAGACCCCGACGCCCGGCCTCTACCAGTGGTTCGGCGAGCCCACGAGCCGGCTCGAACCACTGACCTCGCCCGAACGGCTGCCCCTCAGATACGGGGTCAGCCCCGCCCAGCAGCGCTACTACCAGGCGCAGGCGCGCCGCCTCGACCGCCTCGCCGGCGAGGCGAAGGCGCTGAACGCGGCGATCCGCTGGACCAGGCTCGCGGGCGGCGACAGCGCCAAGGGACTCAGGCTGCTGCGCGGGAAGGTGCGCGAATCGCACGACGAGCTCCAGGCCGCCGTCATCGCGTTGCACGACGCGATCCAACGCGGCGACCCCGACCTCGTGGCCGAGACGCGCGGCGAGATGGAACGCCGCGAGGCCCTGTGCGACCGGTACGAGGACGAGCTGTCCGCCATCGAACGGGAGATCCACACGACCCGCGATCGCGAGCAGACGGAGACCGAGCAGCGCGAACAGCAGCAGCACAAGCGTGGACGGTCCATCTGAACCGTCCTAGGAAAACACCAACCGACAACAGAAAGGGAACCGCAATGCCAATCGAGGAACAGGCTGAGGAGAAGATCCAGAACGCCGTCCAGACCATCATCACCGGAGGCGCGAAGCTCATGCTCAGAATCCCCAAGGGCGTGGCCATGGCGATGCTCCGCTCCGGTATGAAGCTCGCAAAGACCGGCGTGCACGCCGCGGGCGAGGCCGTGAAGGACGGGATCGACAGCGGCGAGATGTCCGAGAAACGATTGCAAAGGAAGAAGGACGGCGACCTGCACGAGCTGCAACTCGACGACTCGACCATGCGCGAGGTGCAGCGCAGCCTCAAGACCGCCGGCATCGACTACCACCTCGAACGCACTGACCGGGGCCAGTTCATCCTGCACTTCGCCGGCAGGGACGAGGACCACGTCCGCCACGCAGTGCAACGCGCTTTCAAGGACATGGGACTGGACGTCGCCGACGACGACTTCACCGTCGAACAGACGGCGGAGCAGCAGGAACACACGGCGGAACAGACACAGAGCGAGACGGAAATCCCGGCACGGGAGACGCCGGCCGAACCGGCCGCGAAGCCCATGCCGACGCAGCGCATCGCCTGGGACTTCGTGGACCCGGAGGTCATGGAGATGGCCGCGAACAGCCTCGCCGCCCGGCATCCCGAACTCTCATGGGACAGGCTCATGGGCGACACGACATGGAACGAGCAGGCCGGCCGCGATTTCGCGGACCGGATCATCGGCAAGGCCGCCGCCGACCCGAGCCTGCGCGACGAGCTCGACGCCATCCTGCGCGACGACTACGGGCAGGGCGCGCAAACCCAGGAGCAGACACGCAGGCAGACGACCGAGCCGAACCGGGAGAAGCCGGCACCGGAGCCGGAAAGCGAACCGGAACCCGCGCCGGACGAAGCCCGGACACCGGCCACGCGACAGCAGACGCAGGCCAGGGCAGACAATCCCAGGCCGGCCGGCAAGGAGCGGAAACCGAAGCCGATCCGGTCGAAGAAGGCGTTGCTCGAACGGTTCAAGACCCGGCTCAACGAGAACCTCGCCGAACAAAAGAACCACATGCCACCCACCCAGAACAGGGACCGCACGCCCCGCAAGGGCCGCTGAAAGGAAACCATAATGAACCAGCAGGAACAGGCGACGAAACACGCCGCGATCTTCCAGGACACCATCAACGGAACCAACGACCCGACCCCATGGCCGGTGACCATGTGGGCCTCGTCCGGCGACACGATATGGACGGCCGGCACTGCAAGGACGGCCGGCGAGGACTCGGTGGGCATGATCTACGATCCCGGCGACACCATCGTGCACCGGAACACAATCGCCGGCGACGTGACCCGCGCCACCGAATCTTTCGCCATCAGACCGGCGGACGGGCAGAGCCCGATGGACGCGATGCTCGCGGGCATCGAACAATGGAACCACCGCCATCCCGACCGGTGGGACACCGTGGCCACGCCGGGCCAGTACCGCATGACGGATCCGACGACGGGCCGGCAGCTCCCTATGGGATGGAGCGCCAGCCTCGCCGCCGCCGCGTCCGCGGCGGGACGGCTCGACCCCGACCTGCTCCAGGCCAGCCTCATGCAGAACGCGGTCGAGCACGAGCCGCGCCCCTGCGTGTTCTTCCTGGAGGATAACGGGTACGACCTCATGGTCTTCTCCTGGCATCGGAACCAGCAGGGACTGTTCGACGCGATGAGCTTCAAACACCTGCAATACGACGACCTGAGCATGCAGGTCACCACCATCAGCCACAGCGAGGACATGAGCGAGCCCTTCCCCGCCAAGACCATGAGCGACGGCGAACTGCTCACCCAAAGCCGCATCTACCGGGACGAATACCAGCACTGGCGCGAACAGGACGGCGGAACCGTCGCCCAGGGCATGACCGGCCGCGTCATGCGCAGCGGACTGCTCAAACCGGGACTGGAGCAGAAGCCGCTGCTGAATCTGAACGACGGTCGACGCGCCCCGGACTGGGACGAGTTCACCGACCAGGCCGCCATAGCCATCCTCCAGGGCCAACCCATCTCGCCGACGCCCGCGCTCCCCCAGCAGGAGCAGCCGGAGCGGGACACCGACCCCACAGCCGCGACACAGACGCCGGCCCGGACGGCCGCGACGACAAAACAGGTCTGGCCGAACGCGTGGGTGACGAACAGGCTCGCGCACACCTATATATTGCATGCGAAGGACGGACGCGACTGGCCGAAGATGATCGTCGGACTCCCCCGCGGCACCGCCATCGACGGACAGGACCTGACCGGCTGGGCCACCGACATGTTCATGAGCGCGAAGAACCAGAGGCAGAAGAACGAGGGACGGGCCGTCAACCTCAGATTCAAACCAGACACCCCGGTCGAACTGTTCACCGGCCGCGGCACGGAACGCCGCACCATGCAGGTCGACCCGCAGACGCTCGTCCAGGCGATCATCGACGCGCAGAAACGCAACCGCGACGCCGAGAAGACGCTCGACACGGCATCGGTGGAACTCGCCTCGAAAACCGTGGAGGAATCCTGGCCGCAAATCAGCCGCATGCAAGGCCGGTTCACGGAATACCAGCGCGCCGGCACGTACAAGCCGGCCGTCGCAATGAAATGGGCGCGCCGACTCGTCGACCGGACCGCCGAAACGGACGAAGGACGGTGGACCAACCGCCAACGCCGCCAGGCCGCCGGACTGCTCATCCAGGAACTCGCCGGCACACAGGAACCGACGCAGGACAGGGACAAAACGGCGAGCCGGCCAACCGTCGAACAGGACGCGGAGGCGACGGACACGCCACGGAAAACGGAGCCGACCACGTCGACGGAACAGGGACGGGACCACGACGAAGCCGGCTCGCCGGCCCTGGCCGCCGTCACGGAGACGAAAGCCGAATCACCGGAGACGACGCGGCACGACAAACCGGAACGACGGCACACGGACATGAAGTCAACGCTTGACCGGTTCCGGACCAGGCTCAGGGAGAACCTCGACGGACTCAACACAGCCATGCCCGCACCCGGCCTCGACCAGAACCGCGGGCAGCGGAAAACCCTATAAGAAAGGAGAGAACCATGGTGAGAAAACGCCTATACGCGAAGCGGACGGCCTCGGCCGAATACGAGCAGCTGGACCTGTTCGGCCTTCTCGAGGAGGAGCAGCGGCAGGCCGACAGGACGGCGGAACAGGTGCGCGGATACGAGATAACGGTGGGTCACGTCGCGGTGCAACGACTCCGCGCACGCGGCGCGGACGACGAGACGATAGCCGCCGTGGCGGCCGAATACCGGGAGAACCGGCTCCGTGGACTCGGCCGGCGGGACGCGCGGATCGCCGCCGAGAACAAGCTCGGCGTCGGCGCCGCCACGCCCGGCGAAACTACGCCGCAACCTGTGGTAAAACGTTTCACACAATCCTCCGGCACGGAAAACAATATCGAAGAAAGGAACGACGATGGACGAGATGACATGGACCGACCCGCAGCTCAAGGCTCTCTACGAGCGGCACCTCAAGGCGATGGAGCAGCGCCGGGCGGCGCATCCGGAACTGTTCAACAAGTGGGCGGTGCCGTACAAGGTGTTCACCCGCAGCAGCCTGCACGGGATCCAGAACATGCGCATCAACTGGCTGATGGACAACCATCCGCAGCAGTTCAGGGAGATGATGATGGCCAACGTGCTCGAGGAGCATCTGCGGGACATCGAGAGGCGCACGAGGGAACGCCAGGCGCAGATCATGGACCGGCTGATGGAGTCCAGGCACCTGCTCAACCGGACGGACTGCCTGAAGGCGGCACCCCAGATGACCGACCTGGACCGGCTCAACGGGATGAACGAGGCGCAGGCGGAGTCGATGAGCATGGCGATTCACGAGATCGTGGAAAGCTTCTAGCGGCCCTCGACTCGCAACGCGCGCGTTCGCCCCGCGAACGCGCCGAGGCGAACGTCGCCGCCATCCGGACGCTCAAAGCGCTCGATGGGAACGGCGACGAGCCGCTCTCCACGGAGCAGACGGACACGCTGCGCGGATACTCGGGATGGGGCGGATGCGCGGACGCGTTCTCCGACAAGCCCGAATGGGCCGCCCTGGCCGCCGAGATCCGCGAACTGCTCGACGACGACGAGTACGCGCAGGCGCGCGCCTCCACACTGACCGCCTACTACACGCCCGGCCCAGTGGTCAAGGCCATGTGGGACGCGCTCGATATCGGGTCCGCGCCCATACAGGTGCTGGAGCCCGGGTGCGGCACGGGCAATTTCATGGCCGGCATCCCCGAAAACGTCAAGGCGCACGTGTCGGGCGTGGAACTCGATCCGGTCAGCGCGCGCATCGCGGCCGCGCTGAACCCGGACGCCACGATCCTCAACGCGGACCTCGCGGACTGCACCATCCACCCGGGATTCGACCTCGCCATCGGCAACGTGCCCTATTCGGGCGACATCAGCCTCGACTACCGGACCATGGACGGCGGCACATCCCGCCTCCCCCTGCACGACTACTTCATCGAACGCTCGGTGGACGCGCTGCGCCCCGGCGGCGTCGCGATGCTGCTGACCAGCAGGTACACGCTCGACAAACGCTCCGAGACCATGCGCGCCGACCTCGCGAGGAAGGCCGAGCTCGTCGGCGTGGTGCGCCTGCCGTCCTCGACGTTCGCACGCCAGGCCGGCACCGAGGCCGTCACCGACGTGCTCGTGCTGCGCAAGCGCGAACGGACGCTCGACCGCACGCCCGACGAGGCATGGATCCACTCCGCACCGATCGCCGTGCCCGGATACCAGGACGTGACCGTCAACGTCAACCAGGCGGTCGCCGACGACATGCCAGCACACGCGGTGGGCGACATCAGACCGGTGATCGGACGGTTCGGCGGCGATTTCGACGTCGTCTTCCAGGGTGACGCGGAACAGGTCGGCGAACGACTCCACGGCCTGCTCTCATCGCAAATGCAAATCTCTCAGGCCGGACCATTAACGCCGGAAACGACGGGACCCGTGGCCCGCGCGGAGATCGTGGTCCGCCCGGACCACGTGGCACCGTTCGAATACTCGGTCGACCAGCGAGGAGTGGTCTGGTACGGCGACGGGACCACCGTCACCGAGATCGCCCACGGCCATGGCGACGAGGCGCGGCGCCTGCGCGGCATGATCCGCCTGCGAGACCTGGCACGGGAACTCCAACGCCTCGAACTCGACCCCGCCCGCGTCGACGACCCCGCCGTGGAGACCAAGCGCGTCGAGCTCGACCAGGCATACGACCGGTTCACGGGCGAGTTCGGACGCCTGAACGACCGCGTCAACCGGCGCGCCTACGACAGCGAGGAATCCGGCCGCCACCTCGTCATGGCATTGGAGGAGACCGACGAAAAAGGAAGGTTCGTCGGCAAGGCGAAATGCCTCTCACAACGGACCATCAGCCCCATACCGCCCATGCCCGACCACGCCGACAGCCTGGACGACGCGCTGAACATCAGCCTCGACCGCGCCGGCAGGGTCGACCTGGAACTCATTGCACGACTGGCCGACACCACCGTCGATGAGGCCGAAGCCAGCCTGGGCGACCGGATCATACGCGACCCCGATACCGGCACGGTCATGCCCGCCGAGGACTACCTCACCGGCGATGTGGGGACGAAACTCGACCGCGTCACGGCCATGGCCGACCGCCTGAAGCGCCGCGCCGGCACCGAAGCCATGACACAGTTCGTGGCAGCCACCTACGCGACGCCGGAGGACATGCCCGCCACGGAGCGGGCAGGCGAATGGATCGACGCCGCGGGAACGGACGTGTGGAGCAGCCTCAAGGACCCGTACTCCGCCGAATCCTACAGGGATCCAGCACCGGTCATCGAACGCATCAACGGCCGGGACGCATGGACCATGGGCTGGAACCGCAACCCGGAACTTGTCCTCGCCCTCGCCTGGCGGGCTGTGGAGGAACTTCCCGAGAGCCACACGCGCGTCACCCTCGAACGATCCGACACCGGAGAGCGGAAACCGTGGCACGCGCCGGCATGGCACCAATCGCACGGCACCAGCCCACTGTGGGACGCCCTGTGCTGGACATGGCGCGACGGCGACGCGCCGCAGCACTACGCGCCGATCCTCGCCGACCGGGACATGCCCGTCAGGGACCTCGCCCTGTTCGTCCACAAGATCGCCCACACCGACCGGCTCGAAACCGCCGACAAGACCGCAATCCTCTCCAACCTGTTCGAAAGCTGGCGCGCCGACGACGCGAACGGCCGGCCCGTCTGGACGGACACGACCATCGGCGCTATGGCACGCCGGCTCATGCCCGACACCACCGATCCCACACGGCTCGCCGAACGGCTCGCCACCGACATGTCCCTCAGCGAATGGATCTGGGGCATCGCCCGCGAACTGCCAGACGGACTACGCCAGGCGCGGGAGCACAACGCCTACGGCGTCCCGCCACGCGCCATCAACGCGCGCCCCGACGACTACCGGAAGTTCCAAGCGCGCCGCGAGGAGCAGCTCGGACAATGGCGTAAGCAGCCGGAGCACGCCGAGGCCGCGCACGCCGACCAGACGGACGCGGAACGGCTCGAACACGTAGCCGACCTGCTGGAACACGTGCAGCCCACCCCGCTGGAGACCGAACAGATCAAGGCGCCGCTGGGAGCCCCATGGATCCCCGCCAAGGACATCCACGACTTCATGATGGAGACGTTCAACGTGCGGGGCCAAGGGCTCACGCCCGGCAAGCTCGCCCAATACTCAACCGACTGGATCCCCCAGCTCGGACAATGGCGCGTCGGCTACTCCGGCGGCAGCGACATCGACTACAAGGCCGCGAGGACGTACGGCACCGAGGACCGCAACCCGTTCCAACTGCTGGAAGCATGCCTGAACAACGCGCAGATCACCGTCACCAAGGACTCCCCCACGGAGACCACGCCGGCCGGCAAGCCCAAACGAGTCAAGGACCAGAAGGCCACGATGGCCGCCATCGAGAAGGCCAACGCGATCCGCGACACGTGGAACCAATGGGTGTTCAAGGACCCCGCCCGCGCACGAAGGCTCACCGCCCTGTACAACCGCAGATTCAACAGCCTGCGGCCCCGCCACGTCGACGGATCCTACCTGACCACGCCCGGCATCGCCCACGACGTCGCCCTGCGTCCGCACCAGAAGGACGCGGTGGCCCGCGCCCTGCGCAGCGACGAGGGCACCCTCATCGCCCACGTCGTCGGAGCCGGCAAGACGTTCGAGGGCGTCACCCTCTCCCACGAGGCGAAACGCCTCGGCAAGGCGTCCAAGCCGATGCTCGTGGTCCCCAACCACCTCGTGAACCAGTGGGCCGGCGACGTGCTCAGGCTGTATCCGGCCAGCCGAATCCTCGTCATGGACAAGGATGCGCAGCGCAACCCGGAATCGGTGAGACGCTTCTGGGGACGGGTCGCCACCGGCGACTGGGACGCGGTGATCGTGCCGGAAAGCCGGTTCAGCCAGCTGCATGTCAGCAAGGAACGCCGACTGAGAAACATGCGCGCCCGCGTCGAAGAATTCACCCTGGCCGTCAAGGCAGCCGCCCAGGCCAGGGGCGACAAGGACCCGACCGTCAAACGGCTGGAGGCCGCGCGCAAAAGCGCCGAGACCGCCATGCAGCGTCTGCGCGACGGCAAGGAGTCACGCGACGACAAGGCGTTGGCGGGCATCGAATTCGAATCGCTAGGCGTGGACATGCTCATCGTCGACGAGGCCCACCACTTCAAGAACCTCGGCGTGCCCGTCGCCTCCGCGGACCTGGGCATGCAATTGTCTTCCGCCGCGAAATGCGAGGACCTGCTCGACAAATGCGAATGGCTGCGCAAGGCCGGGCACGGAGGCAACATCGCGTTCATGACCGGCACGCCGGTATCCAACAGCATGAGCGAGCTGTACAACATGCAGCGCTACCTCGCGCCCGGAACCCTCAAGGCGCAGGGACTGGACACGTTCGCCGCATGGGCGGGCGCCTACGGCCAGGTCGTGCCCACCGTGGAATTGAAGCCCGAAGGCAACGGCTTCCAGGTCAAGCAGCGGTTCGCGCGGTTCCAGAACCTCCCCGAGCTGATGAACGCGGTGAAGCAGTTCACCGACATGATCACCAACGACGACATCCAGCTGCCGCTGCCCGAACTGGAGCAGGTGCCCGTGCCCGTGCCGATCACCGACCGGCAGAAGGAGGAGATGGAGGAACTGTCCGACAGGGCGGACCGCGTACGCGACGGCGACGTGCCGCCTGAGATCGACAACCTCCTGCGGATCACAGGCGACGGACGCAAGATCGCCCTCGACCCCAAGCTCCTCAAAGGACACGAGAACGACCGGCCGTTGGAGAACGGCAAGATCCAGGCGTGCGCCGAGAACGTCGCCCGGATCTGGCATGAGGAGACGCCGCGCCTGGGCACGCAGCTCGTCTTCTGCGATTCGAGCACGCCCGCGTCGGGCGGATGGAACGCCTATCAGGACCTCAAGGACCGGCTCATCCGACTGGGCGTGCCCGCCGAGCAGATCGCGTTCGTGCACGACGCGGGCGACAACCCCGCCAAACGCGAACGGCTGTTCGCCAAGGTCAGGTCCGGCGAGATCCGCGTGCTGATGGGAAGCACCCAGAAGCTCGGAACCGGCACCAACGTGCAGGAACGCCTCGCCGCGATCCACGACCTCGACTGCCCCTGGCGCCCCGCCGACCTGGAACAGCGTCTCGGCCGCATCCAACGCCAGGGCAACACGTACGGCCACGTGCGCGACTACCGGTACGTGACCGAGGGCACGTTCGACGCGTACAGCTACCAGACCGTGGAACGCAAGCAGCGTTTCATCAGCCAGCTCATGAGCTCGAAGAGCCCCGCCCGCGAGGCCGCGGACCTCGACGCCGACGTGGTGACCCTCGCCAACATCAAGGCGCTGGCCACCGGCGACCCCGACATCCAACGCCGCATGACATTGGAGAACGAAATCAACCAGCTGAAGCTCCTGCGCGCCTCATGGGCGCAGCAGAAGGCCGACACCCGCAGGGACATCGGCCAGCAGCTCCAGCCACGCATCGAGGGAATCCGCCAGGCGATCCGCGAGAAGACCGACGACAAGCCGCTCGCCTCCAAGGCCCTGAGCATCCACCAGACCGCGCGCATGAACGGCCGATGGGAGGGCATGACCATCAACGGCCAGCCGGTCGGCGACCGGCAGACCGCATGCAGACTCCTCCACCAGGCCGCCCACCAGGCGCACGACGGGGACACGATAGCCGAATACGACGGACTGCCCGTCATCGCACGCAGGGCGGCAACCACCGGACGGATCACCCTGGCCGTCAAGGCCATCCACGAACACGAATCCGGCACCGAGATGCCCGGCCCCTACCTGACAGGGCCATCCAGCATCGTCAGCCAGCTCGACCGGATCGTCAGGAACATGGCCACCGACCCCGGCAAGCTCACGGAACGGCTGGCCGACGCCGAAAGGGAACTCGCCGCCGCGCAGGAGACACTGGCCGAACCATTCGCCCACGAGGACGAATACCGGCAAAAACAGGCCGAACTCGAACGACTGACGTCCAAACCCGACGAACCCCGGGAGACGGAAAGTAGAGACCAGGAAACCAAGGAAAGGAGCGCAGGAATGCCATTGACAACGGAAAACGCCAGACGACTGCTCGAACAGGACCCCGACATCACCGAAGTCACCCCGGGCGGCAACGCCATGGGCCACTACCTCGAAGCGAGACTCACGGACGGACGCGCCGTGCAGATCGACTTCCACGACAACCCCGCATGGAAGGACACGGACCGTCTGGCCGGCCGGATCGAGGTGTCCTACGCCAACCGCCCACAGGCGGAATGGCAATACGATGACAACGACATGGCCGACCGCGAACACACCGTCATCGATCCAGCCGACCCCGCAGCCGAGAAAACACTCGCCACGGCGGTGGAGGGATGGGAACGCGCGGGTGGCCTCCACGCGGCCCGCGCATCCGAGAAGACGAGCCACCTGGCCACCACGCGGCCGCCGGAGGAATACGCCTACCGGTGGCGGAAGCCCGGAGACCCCGACAGGCACATCGCATACCTGAGCACCGCCTTCGACCGCGACCAGGCGATGAGGGCGAGGGAGAACGCCGGATATCTCGTGACGAAGGTCGAGGAGGATCCGGCCATACTCTACGAGCGGCACCGCAAGGCGTCCTGCCTGCATGCGAGCCACATCCTGGAACGGTACGACTCCCCCGACCCGACCGCGGTCGGGATCCTCCACGGCATCGTAAGCGAGGTCAACGCTCACGACCCCGAGAACGACATCGCCGCCTACCTCACCTACCCGTCCGACAAGGCGGTCCAGCTCGCCGGCGACGGTCTCACCGAAGCGGACATCGCGGAGAAACGCGAGATGGGCGGATGGGATCCGCGGAAGGACCCGCTCATGCGCATCAACGAGCAGGGCGACTGGACGGGCGTCACCCAGCAGCAGGCCGACCAGCTCGTCTGGGACAACCGCGACGAGATCCTCGCCCGCGCCTCATACGACAGTGAACTGTCCACGTGGACGCTCCACCAGCTCGACCAGCTGAAGGAGCCCCAGCCGGCCCAGAGCCTGGACCGCGACCGGCCGGAACCGGATCGCGAAGCGCCCGCACAGACGGAATCCACGACGAAGCGTC
>OLQU01000692.1_pt1 | contig 26916 bp, 21 predicted proteins | sample 1672271 | NCBI WGS metagenome assembly OLQU01 (sample SAMEA3136666, study PRJEB25190) | human gut metagenome | biome: human gut; feature: human-associated habitat; material: faeces | place: Austria | collected 2013 | reverse complement strand
GGGAACACCCCAGAAATGCGTTTGTGGATATCCAAACGCTATGCTAGCAAAACATATTCTCTCCCAAGGCGTGAGCAATCAAACTGGACACCAATACAAATTCGTATATATTTCAGAGTGAATCACTTCTGATTCATCCAAAAATCTTGACTCGAAAAAGTGAATCCGTTCTGATTCACTTTCCAAAGTGCTGCTATTATTCCCCTTCCTCCACGCGCGTGGTCATCACGGCGATGCTCTTTTTTCCGGGAACGGGGTAACGCACCTTCTTAAATGGCAAGAAAAAACAAGAATATAGTCATGGCGTTTTCAGAGAGCCGTGTTAGTCTATCTGATTCTTTCCAAATACATTGTCCGCGGTATTGCGCTCGGCAGCGTGAAAGGGTAAAATAACACTTACGGAGGTGCAGTGCGCTTGCGCTGCACCTTTTTTGGTGTTTATGCGAAAAAAAACGACAGAAAGAACGGAGGAATACACGATGTCATTTCCGGAAAATTTCGTCTGGGGCGCGGCAACCGCAGCCTATCAGATCGAGGGCGCAGTGCAGGAGGATGGTAGGGGACTGTCCATCTGGGATACCTTCAGCCATACGCCGGGCAAAACAAGGAACGGTGATACAGGGGACATCGCCTGCGACAGCTACCACCGCTGGGCAGAGGATATTGCACTGCTGAAAGAGATGCACCTGAAGGCGTACCGGTTCTCGATTGCCTGGCCGCGCATCTTCCCGCAGGGCACGGGACCAGTCAATCCGGCAGGTCTTGCCTGGTATGACCGGCTGGTCGATGCGCTGCTTGCGGTAGGGATCGAGCCTTATGTCACGCTCTACCACTGGGATCTGCCGCAAGCCCTGCAGGACAAGGGCGGCTGGCTGAATGATGATACGGCAAAAGCCTTCGCCGGGTATGCCGCCGCGGTGGCCGCGCACTTTAAGGGGCGGGTGCGGTACTATTTTACCCTCAATGAGCCGCAGTGCAGCGTGGGGCTGGGCTACAGCAGCGGTGTACACGCACCCGGTTTCCGTCTGGATGACGGCTCGGTGTTTACAGCGTGGCACAACACGATCTACGCCCACTGCCTTGCGGCCGATGCGATCCGCAGGGCTGACCCCGATGCCCGGGTCGGCATGGCCCCGACAGGGCGCATCTGCACCCCGGCAACAGACGACCCTGCCGATATTGCGGCGGCCCGCGAGGCAACCTTTGCGCTGGCGGACGGAGACTGGACCTTCACCTATGCCCCGGCACTTGATCCGCTGTGCGGGCGCGGCTGGCCTGTGATCGCGGGCGGTCAGGCCCAGCGTGTGGTGGATGCCATCCCGCAGGAGCAGCTGGACGCTTTGCCGCTGGGCAGGCTGGATTTCATCGGGATGAACATCTACAACTCCGTCATGGTGCGCGCCGGGGCAAACGGCAAGCCGGAATTCTGCCCCCGGGCCGCAGGACATCCGCGCACAGCCATCGGCTGGCCCATCACCCCGGAGTCGATGGAGTGGGGGACACGCTTTATCTGGGAGCGGTACGGTCTGCCCATCTACATCACCGAGAACGGCCTTTCCTGCACCGACAGCATCCATCTGGACGGCAAGGTGCATGACCCTGCGCGCATTGACTTCACCCACCGCTATCTTCTGGCGCTGCGCCGCGCGATTGACAGTGGCGTGGATGTGCGCGGCTATTTCCACTGGTCACTGCTGGATAATTTTGAGTGGAGCGAGGGCTATAACGAGCGCTTTGGTCTGATCTATCTCGATTACGCAACCGGCAAACGAACCCCCAAAGATAGTGCTGCCTGGTACGCCAAGGTGGCCGAAACGAACGGAAAAAATCTGTGAAAAGGCACGGTATGGCCCCTCGCTATGTGTTTGTTTCCTCTAAGAGATGCCCTCTGCGCGCTGATGGTCGTGCTTGCGATCGATGCAGAGAAATGCTCGCGGAATAACCATACCTGACAGGCTGCACACAAAAAATACTCCCTTATTCTGCTGCGCGCGCAGCAGGATAAGGGAGTTTTCTGGTTCGCGATGCAGCACGCCGGTGTATAAAGACCGTACAGAAAAAGCAGCAGCCCACTGCGGGCTGCTGCTTTGCGGTAAAAGGCGGGCGGTCAGCCCATGACGATCTTGACCTCTACGGTTGAGCCGGCGGGAACAGGGGAAAGGATGTTACCGCTTACAGGCTTGCCGTCCACGGTCATGGCTTTGACGCCCTTTTCCAGATGGTCAGGGTTCTCCACAACGATTTCATAGGTTGCCCCGCGCCAGACACGGCGCAGGGTAAAGCCGTCCATCTCGTGCGGGATGCAGGGATCGATCTTCAGCCCGGCCAGCGTGGGCTGGATGCCAAGGATGAACTGGCTCACATCCACAAAGGTCCAGGCCGCCGTGCCGGTCAGCCAGCTGTTTTTTGCTTCGCCAAAGGTGGCGGCGTCGCGGCCAGCCACCATCTGGCTGTAGACATACGGCTCGGTGCGGTGGATCTCACTGATGTCCTCAATGTATGCCGGGCAGGTCTTTTTGTAGATCTCAAACGCGCGGTCACCATGGCCGACTACAGTCTCGGCACAGCTGACCCATGGGTTGTTGTGGCAGAAGATGCCTGCGTTCTCCTTGTATCCCGGGGGATAGCTGGAAATTTCGCCCAGTTCGAGATGGTACTTCGTGTAGGCGGGCTGCAGCAGCACAATGCCGTACTTTGTGTCGAGCTTGTCTTTCACGCTCTGCAAAGCGGTCACGGCCTCACCGGTGTCCACACCAATACCCGCCATAACGCACATGCCCTGCGGCTCGATGAAGATCTTGCCTTCCTCGCATTCCTCACCGCCGATCACATGGCCAAAGGCATCGTAGGCGCGGCGGAACCAGCTGCCGTCCCAACCGGCAGTCAGTACGGTATGTTCCATCTCTGCAACCTCGGCGCGCACGGCGGCAGCTTCGTCGGTGTGGCCGGTGCTGTCAAGAATTTCGGCAAACTGGTTGCCGTACTTGACATACATACCGGCGATGAACACGCTCTCGGCTACAGGACCCTCGCTCGGGCCGGTGGTCTGGAAGCTTTCGCCCGGCTCCTTGCTGAAGCAGTTCAGGTTCAGGCAGTCGTTCCAGTCAGCACGGCCAATCAGCGGCAGACCGTGCGGCCCCTTGTGGGTGCGCAGATAGCCGAAGCTGCGGCGCAGATGCTCAAGCAGCGGCTGTGCAAGGCTGTGGTCGTTGTTAAAGTCCACCGGTTCGTCCAGAATCGAGTAGTCGCCCGTCTCGCCCAGATAGGCGTACACGGCAGCAATCAGCCACAGCGGGTCATCGTTGAAGCCGGAGCCGATGTCCATGTTACCCTTTTTCGTCAGCGGCTGGTACTGGTGGTAGGCGCTGCCGTCGGGGAACTGGGTGGCGGCAATGTCCAGAATGCGCTCCCGCGCGCGGGCGGGGATTAGATGCACAAAGCCGAGCAGATCCTGACAGGAATCGCGGAAGCCCATGCCGCGGCCGGTGCCGCTCTCATAATAGCTGGCAGAGCGGCTCATGTTGAAGGTGACCATGCACTGGTACTGGTTCCAGGTATTGACCATGCGGTCGAGCTTTTCATCGCTGCTCTTGACCGAGTAGGTGGACAGCAGGTTGTTCCAGTGGTCGTGCAGCCTGGCAAGTGCCGCATCGACCTGCGCATCCGTGGCATAGCGGGCAGCCATCGCCTGGGCGCGGGTCTTATTGATGACGCCGGGCGCGGCCCACTTCTCGTCCTCCGGGTTTTCTATATAGCCCAAAACAAAAATCAGGCTGCGGCTTTCGCCGGGCTGCAGGGTGACATTGACTTGATGCACGCCAACGGGTGCCCAGCCGTGGGCAACAGAGTTGGTGCAACGGCCGTTTTCCACGACCTCGGGATTCGCATTGCTGTGCCATGCGCCTAAAAAGGCGTCCCGGCTCGTGTCAAAGCCGTCAATGGGCGTGTTGACGGTGAACAATGCGTAATGGTTGCGGCGCTCGCGGTACTCGGTCTTGTGGTAGATGGTGCTGCCCTCGACCTCGACTTCGCCGGTAGAGAAATTGCGCTGGAAGTTGGTGGAATCGTCCACAGCATTCCAGAGGCAGAACTCCAGATAGCTGAATACAGTAAACGATTTCGGTGCATCACTCTCGTTGGTCAGCACCAGACGGTCGATCTCGCAGTTGTCGCCTACCGGCACAAACAGCTCCAGCTTCGCGGTCAGACTGTTCTTTTTGCCGGTAATGATGCTGTACCCGAGGCCGTGGCGGCACTCATAGCTGTCCAGCTCGGTCTGGGTGGGCTGCCAGCCGGGATTCCAGACGGTATCGCCATCCTTAATATAGTAATACCGGCCGTTAGAGTCCGCAGGTACGTTATTGTAGCGGTAGCGAGTGATACGCCGCAGCTTGGCATCCCTGTAAAAGCTGTACCCACCGGCCGTGTGGGAAACAAGGCTGAAGAATGCCTCGCTGCCCAGATAGTTGATCCACGGCAGTGGCGTGCGCGGCGTGGTGATGACATATTCGCGTGCGGTATCGGAAAAATGACCGAACTTCATAGAGACCCTCTCCTTACTTATGGAAAGCAGATAAAATCGTAAGTTCAAGTCGAAAACGATTAAGTCATTACCCTTACAATACCGCGTTTTTCGGATAATTGCAAGGGCTGCAGCTGAATTTAACGATGATTTGGCAAGTTTCACAATTTTGAAAACCGAAAATTGGCACGAAAATCGAATGCCACCTATTTTATATAAGAGTGTTTTCCGGCTGCAGCATCATAAAAAGCAAATTTGTGTCTGCATCACCGGGCCGAAAAGTGTAAAAGCGGAAAGCAGGGGCGCAAATTATGTTCCTTTTTCAGCGAAACTCCAAACGAAATAGCCAAAACAGATGTTTTCGCTTTTTGCAAATCGCCAAATCGAATCGAAATGCACAAAAAATGCCAAAAAGGCATTGATTTTATGGTTGACATGTTGTATAGTGAAGATACGAAAACGATTAAGAAAGATGCAAGGAGGCGATATCATGGCATCCATCAAAGACATCGCAAAGGCATGCGGGGTCTCGGTGGCTACCGTGAGCAAGGCGCTGAACGGTCACAACGATATCAGTCAGGCCACCAAAGAAAAAGTGCGTGAGGCTGCAAGGCAGATCGGCTACATGCCAAACTCCGCAGCGCGGGCCTTAAAAACGAACCGTACCTATAATCTGGGCGTCCTTTTCGTGGACGAGGCACAAAGCGGTCTGACGCATGAATTCTTCGCGGCTGTCCTGGACAGCTTCAAACGCCACGCCGAGGGCAGAGGCTATGATATCACCTTTATCAACCACAACATTGGCCACGGCCACTCCAGCTATTTAGAGCATTGCCGCTACCGCGGCGTTGACGGCGTGATCGCTGCCTGCATCAAGTTCGATGACCCGGAGGTCATTGAGCTGGCCAACAGCAACCTGCCGATCGTCACAGTCGACCATGTCTTTAACAACCGGGCTGCCGTACTTTCCGATAACACCGATGGTGTCCACAAGTTAGTGGATCAGCTTGCCGCGCTGGGGCATGAGCGAATCGCTTATATCCACGGTGAGAATCACAGCGCAGTCACCCAGAAGCGCCTGGTCGGTTTCTACCGTGCCTGCGCCGCCCATGGGATCACGGTGCCGGACGCATACATCGTGCCGAGCACCTACCGCGATGCGAAAAGCTGCGCCGCTGCGACCCGTCAGCTGCTGGCATTGCCGCAGCGCCCCACGGCGATCCTCTTCCCGGATGACTTCTCCGCCATCGGCGGCATCCAGACGATCCGGCAGGAAGGACTTCTGATTCCGCGGGATATTTCGGTGGCCGGCTATGACGGCAACCTGATTTCGCAGATCATGTCCCCGCAGCTGACCACCTACCGGCAGGACACCGAAGCGCTGGGCCGCGCCGCGGCAGAGCTGCTTATCGAGCAGATCGAATCCCCGCGCACGGCATTGCCGGAACAGAAACTGATCTCCGGCAGCCTGCTGAAAGGGCAGTCCGTCGATGTCCCCAATCCATAGGTTCAAACCCGCGAGGATGCGGGTCACAATATCTGATTCATACATGAGTTCTTTTTTAAAAGGAGGAAAAGACATTATGAAAAAGGCAATGAGTTTATTGACCGCCACTGCAATGGCAGCCACCTTGCTGGCAGGCTGCGGCGGAGGCGCCGCAAGCTCGTCCGCAGCCCCTGCCGCTGATTCGACCTCTACCGAAGCCAGCAGCACGGCCGCAGAGCCTGCTGCCGATGCAGCCGCAGAGGAGGGAAAGGTCCTGAACATCTGGTGCTGGAACGATGAATTCCAGTCCCGCTTCAACGACTATTACCCCGGCGTCAAGGAGATTGCCGCCGACAAGTCCACCACGACGCTGGATAACGGTGTCACCGTAAAGTGGACCATCAACCCCAACGATAACAACAACTACCAGAATAAGCTGGACGAGGCCCTGCTCAAGCAGGACAGCGCCGCTGCCGATGACAAGATCGACATCTTCCTGATCGAGGCGGACTACGCGCTGAAATATGTGGATTCCGAATATACGCTGGATGTCAAGAAGGATGTCGGCCTGACCGATGATGATCTCAAGGATCAGTACCAGTACACCAAGGACATCGTTACCGTGGATGGCGTGCAGAAGGGCACCACATGGCAGGCGACCCCGGGCCTGTTTGCCTACCGCCGCTCCATCGCCAAGGATGTGCTGGGCACCGATGACCCGACCGAGGTTCAGGCCGCGCTGAGCGATTGGGATAAGTTCAACGATGTGGCTGAGAAGGCCGCTGCCAAGGGCTACAAGATGCTCTCCGGCTACGATGATTCCTACCGCACCTTCTCCAACAATGTTTCCGCCGGTTGGGTTGACGGCACGACCGTCAAGGTCGACCCCAACATTATGAACTGGGTCGATCAGACCAAGACCTACACCGATAACGGCTACAACAACAAGACCAGCCTGTGGAGCGACCAGTGGGCCGCCGATCAGGGCCCTGCCGGCAAGGTTTTCGGCTTCTTCTACTCCACTTGGGGCATCAACTTCACCCTGCTGGGCAACTCTCTGGCCACGCCTGAGTCTGAGGGAGGCAAGCAGGAAGTCGGCAACGGTATCTTCGGCGATTATGCAGTCTGTCAGGGTCCTCAGCCGTATTACTGGGGCGGCACCTGGATCTGCGCAGCAACCGGCACCGACAACATCCCCACGATCAAGGATGTTATGTACTCTCTGACCTGCGATGCCGACATCATGACCAAGATCACCGAGGATACGCAGGACTACACCAACAGCAAGAGCGCTATGGATTCCATCGCAGCTGACCCGAACTTCGGCTCCGCATTCCTCGGCGGCCAGAACCACATTGCCCTCTTTGCAGAGGTTGCACCTACCATTGATATGTCCAACGCCGGTCCGTATGATCAGGGCTGCAACGAGACCTTCCAGAGCTGCTTCAAGGATTACTTTGACGGTACGGTTGACCTTGAGACCGCGAAGAAGAACTTTGAGGATCAGATCAAGGTCAAGTATCCTGAGCTGAGCAGCGTCGAATGGCCCGCATAAATACCTGCGTGACCTTAAGGCAACACCGCACAATTCCCGCCTGACGGCTTAAGCACCGCTCCGGCGGCTGCCGCACCTCGCTCGCCGTATCGGCACTTAGAATTATGCGCTATTACCTTGAACAAAACGAACTGAACCGCAAACGCCATGCCAGGGGCGGGGAAAGACGCCCGCCTCTGGTTTTGTTTTTATCAGATTTTGAAAGGCTCTGCCCCCAGCAGGGCAATGCCCACGCAGCTAAGGAGGGCGAGACCTATGAAAACAAAAAGCAAGGGCATGAGCTACGCCAAATGGGGCTACATATTTCTGGCGCCGTTCTTTATCACCTTTTTCATCTTCCAGTTCTGGCCGCTGGCAACGACCATCTACTATTCCTTCTTTGAATATTTCCGCAGCGGCCTAAAGATCATCGGTCCCAATTTTGTGGGGCTGAAAAACTATGCCGCCATGATCAAAGAGGTGCCGAAGTATTTCAGCAATACCATGATCATGTGGCTGATGGGCTTTATTCCGCAGATCATTGTATCGCTGGTGCTGGCAGCATGGTTTACCGATCTGCGGTTGAAGCTGCGGTTTCAGGGCTTCTTCAAGACGGTCATCTATATGCCCAACCTCATCATGGCATCGGCGTTCGCTATGCTGTTCTTTACCCTGTTTTCAAACTCGGAAACAGGGCCGATCAACTCGATCCTGCTCAAGCTCGGCATCGTGGCCGAGCCGGTACGCTGGCTTTCCAATGTCTGGACAGCGCGCGGTCTGGTTGGGCTGATGAACTTCCTGATGTGGTTCGGCAATACGACCATCATTCTGATGGCTGCCATCATGGGTGTGGATCCCGGCCTGTATGAGGCCGCCCAGCTGGACGGTGCATCTTCGACCACAATGTTCTGGCGCATCACGATCCCGCTGATCCGCCCGCTGCTTGTCTACACGCTGATCACCAGTCTCATCGGCGGCCTGCAGATGTTTGATGTGCCGCAGGTTTTGACCAACGGCAAGGGCGACCCGAACGGCTCGACCAACACCATTATCATGTACCTGAACCAGCACCTGTACAGCAAAAACTACGGCACAGCCGGTGCTATCTCGGTGCTGATGTTCCTGCTCTGCGCGGTGCTTTGCGTCATCATCTACTTTACCCTCACACAGGAGGATGACGGCCTGACCCGTGAGCAGCGCAAGGCTGAGAAAGCCCGCATCAAGGCAGCCAAAGCGGCCGCCAGGCATCACTAAGGAAGGAGCGTGAACCAGTATGCCGAACGAGACCAAAACCGCAGCCACCACTACCGCAAAGGCAAGCAAAATTCACGACCCTATGCTGACCCTGCAGCGTGCAGTGGCCTATATCGTGCTGTTTGTCCTCTGCTTTATCTGCCTGTTCTTCTTCTATGTGCTGATCGTCAACGCCACGCACAACAACTTTACCATCCAGCAGGGGTTTGACCCGCTGCCCCGCGGCAGCTTTGGCGTCAACTTCTTCAACACCACCCATGATGCCAATGTGCCGATCCTGACCGGTCTGCGCAACAGCCTGATCGTGTCGGCTGCCTGTGCGGCGCTGTCGGTCTATTTCAGCGCACTGACGGCCTACGCCATTTATGCGTATGACTTCAAGCTGCGCAAGCTGGCCTTTACCGTCATTCTGCTCATCATGACGATGCCCACACAGGTTTCGGCGCTCGGCTTTTTGAACCTGATGGACTCGATGAAGCTGACCAACACCCTCTGGCCGCTGATTCTGCCGAGCATCGCCGCACCGACAGTGTTCTTCTTCATGAAGCAGTATATGGATTCGAGCCTGCCGCGCGACATTATTGATGCGGCGCGCATTGACGGCTCGGGGGAGTTCCACACCTTCAACACGGTCATTCTGCCGATCCTGAAGCCCGCCATGGCGGTACAGGCAATATTCAGCTTTGTGGGCGCATGGAACAACTACTTTATCCCGGCGCTGATCATCAACGATGCCAAGTGGAAAACGGTGCCCATTCTGGTTGCACAGCTGCGCAGCGCGGACTTTTTGAAGTTCGATATGGGCAAGGTGTATATGATGATTACCATTGCGATTCTGCCCGTTATGATCGTCTATCTGCTGCTCTCAAAATATATTGTGCGGGGCGTTGCATTGGGCAGTGTGAAAGGCTAAAAAAGTTTTATAGACCGTAAAAAGCGGGCGAACAGAAATGTTCGCCCGCTTCAGTTTGTCGAAAAAGCCCTTTTTCGGGTAGAAATGTAGGGCGCGTGTCTATCTCCGCGCTAAGAGCCGCCGCTGTGCGGCGGTTGCGCTCCGAAACGCGCCTGCGGGCGCAGTGACCGCGCCGCACCGCTGGCTGCGCGCAGCGCATAAAATCGCGCCGGACGGCGCTCGGTTTCACGGTATATCGTACTATTGGATAGGCTCCATGCGCGTCTTGATGATCTCGCTGATTTTCTCGGCGTCGCTGTCGGGTTCGGTCAGCCCAACGATCTGCCCGTCATCCGCCATGCCGAAAATAAGCGCGCCGCCCAGTGTGTTCGCAAAAGCGCTCATGCTCTTGCACCAGCTTTTGCGCGAACTATCGGTGCTTTAATTATACAACTTGGCAGGGTCGGTTTGCAATCGTAAGTTGTACTCTCCGGTGGTAAGTTGTACGCATGGCCGTAAGACCATAGCGGGATGAATCCAATTTTTTGTAGTTTTACGGATAGGATACGATAGTATATTAGTATTTTATTTATTTAATTATTTATTTGTGCAGGATTTACCTGTACAGGGAAATCCCGTTCAGGTAAATGCCTTTGCGGTAAAATAAAAAATCCCCGGAAAACGGGAAATTTAGGGCGCTATTTGGCTGGACAGGCACCGTGTCGATGCGTTGCGAACGTACCCAAACAGAGGCGTTTCTCGCGGCGACAGAGGCGGTGTGAGGAGATGGCGTGGAGTAGTGCTTGTGTACAACTTCTTGCTAGAGGGTAAAACTTATATACGGATTCGTAGGGCTTTTCACTGGCAAGAACCCAGTGATGCTCGTATTCATGTTTCTCAATGAGACCAAAGCTACGCATTTATTTGAGTGTTGCGAGTCAGAATCCGTCTCACAGATTTGCCCCCAAAACTGCCCCCAAAAGGGTTTGGAACAGGTCAGCACGATGCAGCACTCCTTTGTACACATGGGACAAAATCTATTTCGAGCCTTGGTACACAACACCACCAAACCCAACAAAACAGCACTGTAACGCACGATTTTTAGATTTCTCATAACCCGGAGGTCGCAGGTTCAAGTCCTGTCCCCGCAACCAGCAAAGAACGATAAGACGTTAAGTTTTACCGTTCTTTTTCTTTTGCAGGCCGCAAAAAAAGAAAAGTGGTAACAAAGTGGTAACTCATTTGTTACCATCTCCGAAAATCACGCTGCTCAGGGTGTCCCCTGCCCTGATTTTGGCAGAGTCGATGATGTGGGCATAGCGCTCGGAAACGGTGGCGGGTTTGTCACCGATAAAGGCAGCTGTCGTCACAATGTCGGTACCGTTCGCCACAAGGATGGATGCCACCGCATGGCGGAAGGCGTGGGGGTTCAGGTGGGGAAAATTCGGGTTTTCCTTTTGCAGCCTGTCCCCCATACGGTTCAGATACTGTGTAATGTTGTCCGGATTCATAGGTCCACCGTACTCATTGGTAAACAAGTAGCCGCTTTCCTGCCAGAGATCCCCGTACCATTCCGGCTGTTCGCCGCGCCACCTTAGGTAGCGGCGCAGGATTTCGTCCATCTGCGGGGTAATCGGCAGCTGGCGCGGCTTGCGCTTTTTGGGGTAGGGCTTCTCGTACACACCGTTCTTGGGGTCGTACATGACGCAGGAACAGATGGTGATGGTCTTGCCCCTCAGGTCTACGGCACTCAGCTTGATGCCTGCACACTCCCCGCGCCGGATGCCGTAGAGCATCAGCACGTGGATCAGCGTGTACCACTTGACGCTCTCGTTCTCCAGCGCCTGACGGATCAGCGCCAAGTCGGTGGGCTGATAGTAGTTCGGCATCGGCGGGTCTGCCACAGGCGGAGGGTAAAGGTATGTCAATGCGTTGGACAACTGTGAGTGATAGAGATTTTACGTTGATGCGTGATGAATTCGGAAACTACTCTCACTCTGCAGATAAGACACCGATCAGTTTTCAAGAACAGAAGAAGATTTTGGGCAACCGTATCAAACGGTTGCGCCTTTACCGAGAAATGACGCAGGAGGAAGCCGCAGAAAAAACAGGAATCAATGCGACCCTGTGGCGGCATTATGAATATGGTCTGAAAATGCCCCGGCAGGAGAATTTGGAAAAAATCGCACAAACGTTAGATGTTCCGATGCAAATGCTGTTTCCTATCGACACCTGCACCCCGGAGGGAATTGCCACGTTGCTGCTGAATATGCAGCTGCAATTTGGCAGTATGGAAATTGTCGAGGTTGACGGCAGCATCAGCTTGAAATTCCCCAAAAATGAATTTTCGAAAACCGCAACAGATACGCTCCATACAGTTAAGCAACTGCTGGACAAAATCACTTGGGATGATGGTGTTAATTTGACAGCAGAACGCTTTCTATGCAGCCGTTATGCGGTTCCTAGAGAAATGGGCGCAGAAATTAAAGAAAAACGTGAGCTATGGAAAGAAATTTTGGACGGACGTATGGACGAAAGTTCTATACCTGAAGGTGAAAGCTGGTTGTATCTGGAAGATACTGCAGGCTCTATAGAGGAAGCCACCTATCGCCTAAAAAATATGGCGCTGCTGGATTATATTACGGAAATCAACGAAGAAAACAGCAAATAATAAAATGTGGTTATCCCCTTAAGTCGGGTTACTTAAAGGTCGGACAATTGGACTGCTAAAGTAGCATAATGTAATCAGGAAACGTGAAAACGGAATTACATTATGCCACTCAAAAACAAACCAACTATTACTGCGTTCATAACCAGAAAAGATAATAAACAGAACGGTCTTGAGATAACAGAAATTGAATTTTTGTTATCTCAAGACCGTTTAATTTTGCAAGAAAAACATCTATCAATAGTGAAAAATCGCGGCAGTGGACACAAAATGTCCACTGTGTCTGATATGCTTAAAAAGGGTTAAGAGCATGGATATACGCAGTAAGGTGTAGGCCGACTTATATTGGACGGTGAAAATTATGTTTAACTTCCCCTCTTCTCATTATGAGATACTTGCAGATGTGATTTCTCACAAGTACCGTAGCGCAATAATCCCAAAGTACAGCCGTAAGCGTTTTGAGAATAGGCTGTTTGTTTGCGACAGCAATATCTCTTGCGCCGGAAAAGTTTCATTCTATAATTGTACATTTAACTGTGACATATCACAGAATGGTGAATGTATTACCATTCTTCCACGTGGAGAAGCCGTTTTCAAGAACTGTACTTTCAAGAGATCACATTCAAATTCGGGGCTGTTTCTCAGTGGAAACAAAGGATGTCTTGTATCTTTTATTGATTGCACTTTTGTCGAATGTAATAATTTTGTACAGTTAGATGACTGCACAAGAGTCGCATTCACCCGATGCAAATTTCAAGACTGCGTTGATGCGGTGGTAAAAGCCTCCGTTCAACCGGAAGCACAGTTTGCTTTCCATGACAATATCTGGTGTGTAACTACCTCTCCGGCGCACCAGAAAGCGAGTGCATTTACCCTATTAGGTGAAAACCGATTGTTTGCTTTTGAAAACTGCTGTATACAGTACGTAGGGACAGATAGCTCTTACAGCCTTATTACAGCCCCACAGAACAGCCTATGCTTTTTAAACTGCAGCTTTGATGGCAGCATATTTCCCATCCATGCAGTAGCCGTGATAGGCTGTATATTTAGGCATTGCAGAAATGCACTTGTCACAAATTCTGCGGTATCGGCCTTGTATCCGTATTTGATTGAGAATTGCCGTTTTATACAATGTTCTGAATGTATACAAGCTGGGGCAGATACCGAAATCCTGCGCAGCACATTTACAGCCTGTACAGGCACACTGATTCGTTCTGCGAGCAAACTCGGTCATGTACATATTGCAGATTGTAAATTTTTCGATTGCGTTGTAAATGCACGTGGATCAGCCTGCATCGAATTGGATCGGGATTGCAGTGTAATCTCCGGGAAAATCAACAAAATGGAAAACTGCACATTTGAGAACTGCCGCGCCGAAAAAGGCAATTTGATCAGCTACCAAAACGAGATAATACCCGGCTATGTTGCGGTTATTTCCAACTGTCGCTTCAATAGTTGTTCTGCCGGTGAAAACGAAAATCCTATTGGGCAAAAGGTTAGTACAAAAAATTTCTATGGTAAGGCACAGAACTATCAGATATATACATTTTATCGTGAACGCGCAAAATTCATTCTTACGAATTGCTGCATTGACGGTGATACAGTTCTGGACAATACGCCAAAAACACAGTATGACACATATGACAAAGCAAAATGCGCGGCACGGAGAGGGCTGTTCAAAGAAAAAATTAAGTCGGAATCTTCCCATACACCCAAAAAGATTTTAAGGTGGACAATCGGTGTCCAATCGGTATGATATGCTTTAAGTACAAACAAACCAAACAGCGCAAACGAAGAGAGGTAATCTATCGTGTTTGACGCAGTGGCTGTCACCTACATAATTATGGTGCTGCTGATTCTGTCGGGAGCATGGCTGCACTGTAAGGATTTAACCGCATCGCTCCGATTTACTGCGTACGTTATTGTGACGGCGCTTGTGATTATCATTGTGTTGTGTGTAGTGTTTGGCATTATGGCTTTTATCGCCTGCACTGTGCATGGATACAATTTTATAGACGTGTTAAGAAAATGTTCTGTATAAAACATACAAAAAAGTGTGGCGTTTATAGTCATGATGTGTTATACTACATCTAGTAACAATCTGTCGAATTATGGGTGATGAAATGTCAAAGAGCAATCGCGTTCTTGACCTGTATCAGGCACTGCAAAACGGGCAGGTCATAAACAAAAAAGCCGTGGCAGAAGCCTACGGCGTAAATGAAAAATCCATCCAGCGTGATCTGGACAGCATCCGGGATTTCCTTTGCGAGCAGACGACCCGGCAGGGGTTGATTCAGAGCGTGGAATTTGACCGCGCCGCCAATGGGTATCGGCTGGTTACAGAGGAAATGATCCACATCAGCGAGGGCGAAATGCTGGCAATCTGCAAAATTTTGCTGGAGAGCCGTGCATTTGACAAGGCTGAACTGGAATCGCTGGTGAATAAGGTCATGAACCACTGTGTTTCGCCCAAAAAAGTAAAATCCATCGAGCCGTTTATCTCCAACGAGTTGTTCAACTACCGTGAGCCTGCACATCGCCCACCGAATATGTCGGTGCTGTGGCAGGCAGCGCAGGCAATCCAGACACAGAATATGCTGGAGATCACCTATCTGCGCAAGGCTGATACCGAGGTCAAGCGCAAGATCGAACCCGTTGGACTGTTGTTCTCGGAATACTATTTTTATGTTATGGCGTTCATCGCAGACAAGGCTAAACGGGAAACATTTGAAAAGCCAAACGATGCCTACCCTACCGTATATCGCCTTGACCGCATTCAATCAGCTGTCGTGTTGGATGAAAAATTTGATATTCCCTACAAGGACCGCTTCAAAGAGGGCGAATACAAGAACCGCAACATTTTTATGTACGGCGGTGTGCCGCAGATTGTGGAGTTTACATATTCCGGTCCCGCGATTGAATCAGTGCTTGACAGGCTGCCTACCGCGGAGGTCAGCCAGAACGAGGACGGCAGCTATACAGTAAAGGCAGAAACCTTCGGCAAAGGTATTTTGATGTGGTTGCTGAGCCAAGGAAGTTATGTTACGGTGCTGGAACCGCAGGAACTGCGGGAAAAGTGGGTAAAGGAAAGGCAGCATTGACATATAGAGGTAGACTTAAAGGGAAAGTATCATTAGTGCAATACAAAAAGAAACTTTTTGATAAGTTGTAACAGCAGTATCACTTCGATGGATCCGGATTAAATGAGGTATCTCCTGGTGGCTGTGCTAATGTTAAGAGAAAATGAAATGATTCATGAGAGGAGAGGCTTTTATATGGATAAAATTGTTGATTTCAAAACCACTTGCAATGATTTGGATGTGGAATTTGAGGTTATGCCTCTTGTTAATATTAATGATATTGAAAACGAGAGGCAACGTAGAATAGTTGAGGGATCAGCCGAAATCGATGAGCAATTATCGGAGATACAAGATAAAATTGCCAAGTTGAACATAGACATAGATAGGCTCACCAACCACGCAGATGGGATGGACTATGCAATTGCGGTTACAAGTGGAATTATTACAGGAATACTTGACGCAACTATTGTTGGAAACTGGAATTTTGAAGAGGCAAAAAAAGAAACCTATAAAGAGATACATAGTAAAGTTATAACTTTTGCAAAGAAACAACCTGATTATATACCATATTGCAAAACCACATTAGAAAATATAAAAAAGATACCCCCAGCAGCGGTTAATCCAAGAAGAGTGCCCAAGGATCCTGACAGATTAGAAACAGCCATTGATTTCTTGGAATTCGAATTTCATTTACCTGGCGATGGAGCGTATAGCTCTGGGAAATATGGCATTGACGGCTATACACATCGGCTGGATGATCTGTGCCACCATCCTACCGTTGTTGGTCTAGTATGCTGCATCGCTGTGCAATTTACCGGACAAACAAAATATATAAATAAATACGGTGAGGACATTAAGATACCAATTACTGTAAATGAATACGGTGATTTTGTTGGTAAGAATCCTGCTGCCAAATTATTTGCAGGAGTAATCAACTGGATTATAACTTGCGCAAAAACAATAGCGAATAGAGAAGGTCATTTAATGAGTGACATTGCGACATCTGCTAGTCTGCCAGGGTCGTTTCTGTCGCTAATAACGGAGCTGGCATCCATCCCCTGCTTTAGAAATGAAGATTTTTTAATGCGTTTGCGAGATGCATTTAAATATGGTATTGGAACGGGGAAAGGTCAAATTGATATTGCGGCGTTTAATATCCTATTTGAGGGTGCTCAAAGCAAACTTGATATAGTTACAGAAAAGGCTGTGGGTCACGAATTGAAACGTCAGGCTGTGCCTGTGGTGATAAATGAAATTTTGGTAAGGGCAGCTTATTTTATCAGGAGACTTATTTCAGAACTGAAAGAGAAGCAGGATGTTAGAAAAATCGAGTGGAAGAATGTTATTCCATTCAACAACAGAACAATAGTCAGAATGATGACAATCGCAACAGGAACATTCACAGCAATAGATATGGCTGATGCAGCAGTATACGCGGCAACCAAATCAATAGATATATCTACTTTCTTTTCTAATATGCTGTTAAGGGTGAATTTTGTGGGGGTAGGAAGATTTGCCGTTGCTGTGGTTTCTGATACCGGAATGGGCGTTTCTAGATCCCTTAAACAGAACCAGCGAATTAAGCCGCAAGGAGAACAGCTCCTGTTATTAGATGCAAAGGTGTACTATAAGCAGGCTGGAATGTGGATTGCCGCTGAAGATGCTGGAGAAACATTAGAAGAAGCTTACAAAGCAATGGAGAAAACAACGAGAATGTTTGCGAAAACAGTCATTGATATAAAAGATTTCCTCAATAATATTGGTGAAATGGTACCCGCGATCAAAGATAAGAATCCAGGCTTGATAGATGATATGTCAGAGATTTTGGAGTGGGGTTGAAGGAGGTTTTATGACTTCGTCAGAAATAGCAGTTGTATGTACCGGTAGGGAGATTGCATATGGACTCAACTTATTTCATCTGCTTCAGTACAATGATGAAAAAGAACAATTTACCAGCAGTAAGTGCGACAATTTGTCCGTTGAAATGTATTCGATAGCAGTATTTCGGCATACTGGTATATCCCAAAAGGCGATAAGAATTTATGTAGGAGCCGCGCAAAGTGTAGATTCCTCGTATAAAAAAGTATTTGATAAATTCGGTATGGTGATATATCAAAGTGAGAATGCATATATCCTAAAAGCTGATGCCAAACAATCGGATTCATATAATGAGTTTATTACATATGCCAACGAAAAAAGAAAGGAATATATAGAGTTAGAAAAAGACTACTTTATTAAGGTCTGTACACTGGATACGAACTGGATTGCGGGCAGATTTATATCAGCAAGTTCTGGAAAATTGTTCAAAAAAATAAGACCGAGCGTTCAGCAACTATATGACTGCTTATCGTTTGTTGTGTACTTGAATTTTTTAGAAAGCGCATAAAATTAGACGGGGGAATATCACTGTGGAAAATACTGGTATAGATATTATGGAAACAGATGTGAGTCAAGTGCCTTCCGTTGTTAGAGAAAGGGTCGATGGATTAAAAAGACTCAGAAAAAATGTTGTGGAAGCAACAAAAAAGGCGGAAGATGCAAAGGATTCAGCAAAATCAGCAAAAGAAAAGTCTGCGGGACTGTTCCATAAAAAAGAAGCTATAGAATCATTGCAGAATGCTGCTACGGATTTGGCAGACGCGCAAATTTCTGCGGCACAGGCGCAGGAGGTGTTTTTTGAGTATCAGAAGAAAGTTATAGAAATAACGCAGTATTTGTTCGCTTTGGGTGCAGCCAACATTGCTGCCAATAGAAGTGTTGTCAGAGAACTTGAGCTCAAATTGAAGGGAGCTACAAAGGAAGAATTAGACGAGTTTGCGCGCAATGAAATACTTACGGTGATAAAGCAACTCAAGGCACAAGAAGACATAATGAAAAAGCAGAGTGACCTTACGGAAAAAGTAAAAGCACATGAGGTCACACTAAAAGGCTACGCTCAAAAGAGTTCTGAATACGACAAAAAGTTAAAAGAGTATGGAGAACACGCAAAGACACAGGACTATATATTAAGGGGGCAGACGGAAAAAGATAAAGAACACGACAGATTGATTGCTAATAATAAGCAAAAAACAATTGAGCACGATAGGTTGTTTGCCGAAAAAACAAAGAAAGATAAGAAGCAGGATGAGGAAATAACGCGTCAGGCTGTAAAGGGGGCAGAACTGGGAAAGAGAATTGATGCTGGAGAAGAAAAGGACAAGGATCAAGATAAGGAAATGGAGCGCCAAGCTGCGGTAGATACTGAACTTGGAAAACGTATTGATGCTAGAGAAGAGAAAGATAAAAATCAAGATAAAGAAATTGTACTCCTAGCAACTAAACATGAAGAATTCGAAAAGAAAATTGATCAACTGGTGAAAGAAAATCTTGAAAAAGAAGAACGAATTAGAGAACTTGAAACAATTTGCGATGCACTAACAAAAAATATTTCGGAAAATGCTTCTAGGGTCGATGTCAAAGAGACTCATCTTTTGAATCAAATAAATGAGAAGGCAAGCAAAAAGGAAGTTATAATTTCGTATGTAATAGGTCTTCTTGGAGTAATCGTAGCAGCTGTGCAATTCTTTATTTAGTTGTTCGTTGGAATCATGCATTTTAGTGATTCGCATATGAGTATACCATAAATGTTCAAAATTCAACAAAACGCGATGATTCGTAAAATGGAACGGGCGGAGAGAAATCACAAATATATAATCTCTCCGTCCGTTTGCATTTTTGACTGATTTTAGTCTAAAATTTCCCAATGCCCGCTGAAGCCGCGGCCGATGTAGTGGACATTTCCCATCGCCTTGATGTGGCGGCGGATGGTTTTGTAGCTGACACCCAGCGCCATGCCGAGTTTTTCGGTGCTGATTTTATTGTCTTTTTTGATTAAAGCCAGGATTTTGGCATCCAAATCATCTTGTGGGACATCTTGGGGGACACGTTGAGGGACATCTTGGGGGACATCGTAATTTAAGTTCGGCATAATGACTGTAAACTGATACCGATCCGAACGGAACGTAGGGCGCTTATCTTCAGTGTAGTTGATTTGTGCCTTGTAGCCATTCAGAATTTTCCCAAAGCCGCTGCCCTTGCGCTCCATATAGCCCAGCCGATTGAACACATCGGCCAACACCGGGTTGCGCCGGGTGGACGGCACGGTCAGCGGGTCGCGGTCTTGGATCATCGACCCGTCCGGCATACCGCCCGGCGAGTAAATCTCTAAGCGGTCATCGTAAATGTCAATGTGGACCTCGCTGCCGTAGACGAGATAATCGCGGTGCGCCAGCGCGTTGACAAGCGCCTCGTGGTAGCTGCGCTCGACGTATTCGGGCAGTTCCTCCCGCGAGTTGGGCGTCTTGCGCCACATCATGCGGGCATTGCGCTTGATGAACGCCTCGCCGTTTTCAATCAGAGAAAGCACACTGCCGGAATACTCGGCGTCGTCCAGTGCGTCCATTGTGCCGCCGCTTTTGTCCAGCCCGTTCCACCGGGTGCAGAACAATCGTGACCAGCGGATCGGGCTTTCGTCGGCAATCAGGGCACCGGCATTTGTCAAAAAGCCGCCCTCGTCTGCCAGCCCGAAGGAAACAAGGTCTTTGTTGTCAAAGCTGTTTCCCGTCCACTTCTTATAGCGCTCCCGCAGCTTGGAAAAGGCGTAGTCCTCCACCCTGTAAGGCGTCATCTGAGAATCGTAGGAGGTGTTTCTGCCGCGCAGAACAAGGCGTTTCAGCTCAGTGGCAGATGCCTTGACGCTCTCATTTCCGATGCGTACAAACGCCTCTAAGGTGCCGTCGCCGGAGTAATAGTACGGCGTTTCCTCGCCTTTGAACACGTCAAGAATCAGCAGCACCTTGCCGTCCTCGGTTCTGTGAAAGCGCAGCCGAAACTCTGGGATTGGCTCCATGCGCGTCTTAATGATCTCGCTGATTTTCTCGGCGTCGCTGTCGGGTTCGGTCAGCCCAACGATCTGCCCGTCATCCGCCATGCCGAAAATCAGCGCGCCGCCCAGCGTGTTCGCAAAAGCACTTACGCTCTTGCACCAGCTTTTGGGCTTTTTTACCTCAAGCGCCGCTTTCTTGTCGTATTCGGTTGTTTCACCGATCAGGTTCGCCATATTCATCTGTTCCGACCACCTTTTGCGCGAAATATCGGTGCTTTCAGTATAATATAAAGTCGGGCGTTTTTCAAATAATCTTTTGAAATCAAAGTTCATCCGCGCAGAAATCCCATATCTTTTCCAGAAGCTGATTCGTCTCTTTCCACTGGTCCTCTGTAATTTTCCCGGTTGCGTTTGCAAGATGGGCAATCTGGTTCAGGTTATTTCCCACCGCAGACAGCTCCTTTATGAGCTTGATGTAGGTGGCATTAGGGCGCGGGCGAATCTCGTAACCGACAAGCAGCTTCCGAATGACAGGCTCCATTTTTAAGCCGGATGTTTCGCTCATCTCGCGCAGTTTGGCGTACTCTTTGTCAGTGAACCGCACGGTGATTTTCTTGGTTCTGTATATCATAGTGTCAATATCCTTTTGAATTAAAAGCCACAAAATGAGGGACGGGGTTTCAGGGGTATTCCCCTGACAAGTGGGCGTTTTGCCGTCATGACGGCAAGATGCCGTGCTTGCGGGGGACGTTCCAGCATTTCCATGCGGGAACAGCCCTCTGAAAAAAAGTTAAATATAAATCAACTCGGAGCGCACAATTTCTTCGGCTTGCGCCTGCAAAGATTGCATCTGCGCCGCCCATTCCAGAGGTTGATGCCGTTTCAGATCCTCGGTGACGCCACGCTGTTCTGCAAGCCGGCGCACCAGCGCACCGACCTGATTGTGTGCCTCGCTGTCGACGCTGGCAATGTGCTGTGCCAGCGTACCGTCCAGCAGCATTTGGTCGCGTTCAAAGGGGCGATGTTCGTCAAGAAAACGCGCCCGCATCGCACCGTATTTACCCAACGGCGGTGTGCTGCCCGTGGGCAGAGCAAACGACGGAACCAAGTACCCGTTTACGTTAGTGTAATCCGTAGACATTTTTGACCTCCTTGTATGGCGCGGTAATACCGCTGATGGTGTTGAGTTTGTAGGTGGCAAAGCTTGTCCACAAAAGTGATTTCATGTACTGCGGCAGGTTTTTGACCTTCCGCGTGGTGATTGCCTGCAAAAAGGTATCTAGCACATCCTCCACATACGGCTCCAAGCCGTCCTCCTCGCAGCCGTTGCTGGCGCAGCTGATTTCAGCCAGCACCTTATCGGCCGTGACAAGCGCGCCGCGATACGACTGTGTGCCGGTGGCACAGCACATCTCGGTAAGGCAGGTGTCGAGCAGCCCAAATGCGCTTTGGCGGGCGTCATCCGTGACGCCGTTTGCTTGATACGGATGCTGCTGACGGAAGTCGTATCCGGTCAGGTAGTGGATCGCCGTCTGCATAAGGGTGGGCTTACCCATATACGCCAGCGGAATTGACTTGTGCTTTGTCAGCGCGGGCAGAACTATGTTTTCCAAAGCGTTTTCATCCATCTCTCCCCCGTCTTCAGGCGGCTCTGCCGCAGGAGAGATTGATAGATTCGTATTTATGAGTTTTTCTTTATGATTTAGTTTTATATTACCGCCCCGGTTTCCACCGCAGTGGTTTCCACTATGGTGGTTACCACCGGGGTGGTAATTGGGGTGGTGGTCGGCGGCTGCTTTTTCAGCAGGCTGTTCGGCGGTTTCGGTTTGGTTTCGTGTCAGATTGGTGCTTTTCACATTGCCATTGCGGTCGTGGTAGAAAAGGTAGGCGCCGTCCCATCCGCTGTTGTCGGGGCGCAGTTCATACTGATAGACGAAGCGCCCCTTTTCACCGGGATACACATGGATGAACAAATACCCCTTGCTTTTCAATTCGTTCCATGCCGTATTGAAGGCGTATTCTCCCTCCGGCACGCGCTCCATAAGGCTGCCTTTGGTGAGGGTAATGTTCTCCATTGTGATATAGCTTTGGATGCGTGTATACAGCCCCAATGCGCCGCTGCTGAGGTTCCAGTCGCGGGCGACACTGTTCTGCACCACAGTAAAACCGGGCTTCGGGATAAAAGTGCCGTTATTGGCTGCTTGATTTTTCATTTTCCCTCCAAATGGTAGAAGAGTTTGATAATCCCAATATGCCGAATTCTTCCGAAACAGAGGGTAACAGACAAAAATTAGGAGCTGTTCTTAATTTTAGAAAGTGGTAACTAAGGTGGTAACAGATAGAGGCAAATTTGCGGCAAAACCACGCATAACGCACCTTTAAGGTACATAAGAAACGCAAAAATCGAAGAAAAGCGTATCTTTAAGGTACAGAAACAGATCGGTATGCGCTCATAACCCGGAGGTCGCAGGTTCAAGTCCTGTCCCCGCAACCATATGAAGAACGGTAGAACGTCAGGTTTTACCGTTCTTTTTCTTTTTTCGTGGTAACAAGTCAATTTTTTATTCAGTTTTTATTCAGCCGGTATTTCCGTGGCGGCAAAGCCAATGATGGAATTCATTGCGTTTGCTGTCTGTACCCTCCCATCATTGATAAGATGGGCATAGTAACGGTCAAGGGTTGCAGGGTCATCACCAACAAAGTCCGCCACGGAAATTTTATCAACCCCGTTATGCAACAGCAAAGAAACAACCGTATGCCGGAATTCACATCATGCAGAAGTAAACGAAAACCATAAAACCGGAGGCCGCCGCAAAGCCCCCGGTTTTATGCGTAAACAGCAGCGATTTTCGTTGCATTGCCTGCCCGGCTGCGGTACAATAGCAGTGCTGTGGCAAGGAGGTACAACGATGAAAACAACAGCTATGACGGCAGAAGAGCGCGTGCGCTATATGACACAAGCACCGGTGCGCCGCCTGATTTTGGAAATGTCTGCGCCCACGGTTATCTCGATGTTCGCAAACTCGGCGCTTATTGGCTTTGGGCAGGGCTTCCAGCCAGTGTGCGGCACAAACTACGGCGCAGGCAAACGCACCCGCGTGCGGCAGGCGTTCTACTTCTGCATCCGCCTGGGCTGTGGCGCGGTGGCGGCGCTGTCGGTGCTGGCCTTCGCTTTCGCACCGCAGCTGATCCAGTTGTTCCGGGATGACGCCAACGTTGTGATTATCGGCACAGCGGCGCTGCGTGCGCAGTGCCTGACGCTGGTGCTGACGGTCTGGATTATCCTGTGTACGATGCTGCTGCAAACCATCGGTATGGCGTGGCAAGCGTCGGTGGTGGCCGCCGCGCGGCAGGGATTGTTTTTGATCCCGGTCGTCTTTATCCTGCCAAATCTTTTAGGGCAATACCGCATAACTCTAAGTGCCGATACGGCGAGCGAGGTGCGGCAGATGCCAAGCCAAAAGCGCAGATAATACTGGATGCTGCAAAGGTGAGCGCCGCCAGTGGCGGAAGCAGCGAACCGAAGCAGGGGCAGCGGTCGCAGAGTGCGAGGGGCTTTTGCCCCCGAAGCACGATGCGGGTACCGCAACCCGACATTATCGAGCATTTTGGCAACGCAGATGCCGTGCCGCAGCTGCCGGAGCGGTGCTTAAGCCGCAAGGCGGGAATTGTGCGGTGTTGCCTTAGGGCTTGCAGGCGTGGAGTACGCCCAGCCCGCCGCGGATCTGCTGGCCTTTGCGCTGGCGCTGCCTATGGGGCTGTCCGTGCTGAAGACGTTTCGCAGTGATGCGCCGACACCGGCGCACACTTTACGCGAAGAATAGAAACATGGAGGAAAAGTATGTTAGTACCTGTTTTACTTTTTATCGTCGGTCTGCTGTTCCTGATTAAGGGCGGAGACTGGTTCGTCGACGGCGCATCTGCGCTGGCGCGGCGCTTCCACCTGCCGGAGCTGCTGATTGGCGCGACGGTCGTTTCCATCGGCACAACGTTGCCGGAGGTCATGGTTTCCACGATGTCGGCGGTTTCCGGCCACGGCGAGATTGCCTACGGCAATGCCATCGGCTCGGTCATCTGCAACTCGGCGCTGATCGCAGCCATCACGATTGCCGTGCGCCCTGGCAAGGTTGACCCCAAGACGCTGAAAACGCCGGTTATCTTCTTCTTTATCGCCGCCGCCATCTACTGCGTGGCTGCCTACGGCTTCGGTGAATTTACCCGCCCGATGGGCTTTATCATGCTGGCAATGTTCGTGGCCTACATGGTCGCCAACGTCCGGCAGATGAAGAACGCCCCCGCTGAGGAACACGTCGAAGAGGAAGAGCTGATCCCCTTGTCCAAGACGCTGATCCTGCTGGTCGCCGGTGCGGCGGTCATCGCCGTTGGCGCAAATCTGCTCGTTGATAATGGTACGCTGATCGCCCAAGCGCTGGGCGTACCCGAAAGCGTCATCGCCCTGACCTTTGTCGCGCTGGGTACTTCTTTGCCGGAGTTGGTCACGGCCATTACTTCGCTGATTAAAGGTCACAGTGATTTGTCCGTTGGCAACGTCGTCGGCGCAAACGTCTTCAACCTCGTGCTGGTCAGCGGTGTTTCCGTTACGCTGGCTCCGTTCACCATCCCGCAGAGCTCGACGCTGTTCGGAGTAAACTCCAGCCTGGTGTTAGACCTGCCGGTCATGCTGGCCGTCATGCTGATCATGACAGTACCTGCCCTTGTCAAAGGTAAGATGAACCGCGCACAGGGTATTATTTTGCTGGCCATTTACGCAGCTTTCTGTGCAATCCAGTTTACGATGTAAACGCTAATCACAATAATCACTGGGGCGCTGCCGGGAAACGGCAGTGCCTTTTTTTGTGGGGAGAGCCGTCTTGCGCGGTGCTGCCAGGTAGTTTGCCGGGCACGCTGCTGGGTAAAGTCCTGCCCAAAACGCGGAAAGAACAGCTGCCCACGATGTTCTGGCTATGTTCCATCGGCGTCAACTCAGTCATCAATGCTCATGTGCGGTAAAGTAACAAACAAGAACTTGATAGCCAGCAGCTTACTATTCCGAATATGACAAAGGGAAAGAAGAACATAAAATAGTTTTTCTTTCCCTCATATTTTAGGCAAAAAGACCTTTTGCCCGTTCTCTTGCTTTTCGTAGATTGTCGGGAACATCATCTTCCCGCATTGTTTCATGTACTTTACATGAGCCTGCTTTTTCCGCAGTTTCATAATACCATTTTTTGTAGTCCAGCATGGAAAGAGTTTCTTTGAGCTGTTGAATTTGAAATAGAACAACCTGTCGCTGCTTTTCAATCAATTCTTTTCGTTTACTAATTGTTGTATCTCCCTCTATGCACCAGTCTATAAAGACTTTAATTTCTTTGATAGGCATACCTGTCTTTTTTAGACATTCAATAATGGAAAGCCATTCAAAATCAGTGTCTTTAAACATTCGTATGCCGCCATCGGAACGTTCTATAAACGGAAGCAACCCCTCTTTATCGTAATAACGCAATGTGGAAGGGGCTACACCTAATCGTTTTGCCATTTCACTAACGGTATATAACATAAATTGAACCTCTCATTTTCTGAAATTTTATGTGTATTTGGTATTGACTTAAACCTGACTTTAAGTTGTATCATTTAAACGAGCTTACAGGAGGATTATACTTGTTTGTACTAAATGCGTCAATAGGAGGAAAACATGAAACAGAAGAATACTTTATCAGAAACATACACACTTATGAATGGAATTAACATTCCCAAGATAGGATTAGGTACATGGTTCATTCCAGATGATGAGGCGGCAGCAGCAGTTTGTAAAGCGGTAGAAATAGGCTATCGTCATATTGATACTGCACAGGCTTACGAGAATGAGCGTGGTATCGGTAAAGGTGTCCGGGATTGTGGAATAAGCCGCCAAGAGCTTTTTATTACAACGAAATTAGCCGCAGAATTAAAAACTTACGAGGAAGCTGCTCAGGCGATTACAGGCTCCCTTGAAAAAATGGGACTTGATTATATTGATTTAATGCTCATTCACAGTCCGCAGCCATGGACGGATTTTCGTGGCGGAGATTATGCAGCGGGAAACCGAGAAGCATGGAGAGCATTAGAGGACGCCTATAAAGCCGGAAAAATTCGTGCAATCGGTATATCTAATTTTCAAGAACATGATATTGAAAATATCCTTTCTTCCTGCACGATAAAGCCTATGGTAAATCAGCTGTTGGCACATATCGGGAATACTCCGGCAAATCTGATTGAATACTGCCGGGAAAACGGTATTTTAGTAGAAGCCTATTCGCCCGTAGCACATGGGGAAATTTTAAAGAGTGAGGAAGTTCGGGCAATCGCCGAAAAATATCAAGTAACTGTACCGCAGCTTTGTATTCGATATGATTTACAGCTTGGAACTCTCCCACTCCCTAAAACAGCAAACCCTGCACACATGCTTGAAAATGCAAAAGTCGATTTTGAAATTTCCGAGCAGGATATGGAGATTTTGAAATCTATAAAACCGCTGAAAGATTATGGCGAGTACAGTTCATTTCCTGTGTTCAGCGGAAAATAAAGACAATACCGCATAATTCTAAGTGCCGATACGGCGAGCGAGGTGCGGCAGCTG
>OLQU01000684.1_pt1 | contig 27070 bp, 26 predicted proteins | sample 1672271 | NCBI WGS metagenome assembly OLQU01 (sample SAMEA3136666, study PRJEB25190) | human gut metagenome | biome: human gut; feature: human-associated habitat; material: faeces | place: Austria | collected 2013 | reverse complement strand
GTATCTCTTATTCAATTTTTTTCTTAAATTTTCCTACTAAAAGTTTATACTAACTAGTAAAAAACACTGGAAAAAAATATAAAGGTAAGTTATAATCAAAACAGGTGAAATATATGGAAGAAGAAAAAAAGATTAATGTACATCAAATTTTCTGGTATTTTGTATTATTTAGCATGTTGGGCTTAGCAATAGAAACTTTATATGCACGAGTTACTATGGGAATTTGGGAAAGTAGAAAAGGATTTATATGGGGTCCATTTTGCCCAATATATGGAGTAGGTGGTACATGCTTAATAATATTATTAAACAAGGTGGACAAGAAAAACTATTTTAAATTATTTATATTGGGATATTTAATAGGTTCGGTTGTTGAATATTTATTAAGCTACTGTATAGAAGCTATATATGGTGCTAGATTTTGGGATTATTCTTGTGTTGGAAAAGATATAAACGGTAGAATTTGCTTGTTATATTCATTGTTTTGGGGATTTTTAACAATTGGAATGATGAGATTTGTAAAGCCAAGGATGGATAAGCTGGTTAATAAGATTTCTGGCAAAATAAAATGGCCTATTGAAATAGCGTTTGCTTTATTTTTATTAATTGATATGCTTGTAACTATATGGAGCATAAATACTTACGAAAATCGTGCGATTGCAACATATTATAATGAAACAATTGAAACAAAAAATAATAATAGTATAATTTCTAAAATAGAAAATGACTATTTTACAAATGAGCGTATGGAAAAAACATTTCCAAATTTAAGAACAAAAGACAGAGAAGGCAATCAAGTATATGTAAGAGATTTATTAAAAAACAATCCTTAAAATAAGGATTGTTTTTTTAGTCTGGTAAAATAATTGGATTTTTCTTTCTAGCTCTATATAAAGTGATTTTATTTCCTACAGTTTGAACACAAACAGCGTTTATACTATCTGCAATTGCATTACCTAAAGATTTTACATCTTCGCCAGAATTTTCTAATACATTTATTTTAATTAATTCTCTTGCTTCTAAAGCATCATCTAATTGTTTTAACAAATTTTCAGACAATCCAGATTTTCCAATTTGAAAAATAGGATCAATTGAGTTTGCTAAACCTCTTAAATAAGCTCTTTGTTTACTTGTCATAATTATTCCTCTTTCTTATTTATTTTCGACTATATAATTATAACATGATTAAGCTAAAAAAGCAATTTACATTGAAATAAAACCGATAAATCCAAAAATCAAAAATAGAATTCCAGAAAGTTTTTGCATTGATTGTTCAGAAATATATTTATTTAAAAATCTTCCTAAAACTATAGCAATATAATCACATGCAACCATTGCGAAAATTGCACCTAAAATTAAAGAGAGTTTATAGTTAGAATATTGAATTCCAAGTCCAATAGATGCTAAAAAAGTTTTATCTCCAAGTTCCCCAACCATTATGCATAATGCAATTAAAAAACAATAATTAATTTTTAAATTTGTAATTTTATATAGTAAATTTTCTTTTTTGGAATTATCCATTACTAATTTTTCTTTTTTAGGTAGTAAAGAGAGAATTCCCATTATAATAAAAGAAGAATATGTAATTAATTCAATTGTATGATGTAAAATTTGATTTTCAAAAAGTGCTAGACTACTTCCCAATAAAATAGCCAATCCATGACTAAAAAAGGAGCCAATGGCAACACCTAATAAAATTTTAAAAGTTTTATCTTTACCAGAAAAAGATAAAACTAAAAGTTGAGTTTTATCACCAAGTTCGCTCACAAAAACCATCAAAAATGAAATAAAAAAAGGATAAATAAATTCCATAAAGTTACACCTCTTTGATTTGATTTATATTCAAAAAATGTAAATTCTATGTGAAATATTTACAAAAACATTGCCAGGGAAATAAGATAGTGATAAGATAACGAGGTATAAAACATACGGAAACAAGAAAAAGGAGGAATCTAAAGTGATAGAAGTAAAAAATGTCACGAAAAAATATCCTAATATCAAAGCAGTAGACAATATTAATTTTACAATAAAAGATGGTGAAGTAGTTGGTTTTTTAGGTCCTAATGGAGCAGGAAAAACTACAACTATGAATATGATAACAGGATTTATTGAGCCTACAGAAGGGCAAATTATTATTAATGGCTTTGATATTGTAAAAAAATCAAAGAAAGCAAAAAAACAAATTGGGTATATGCCAGAGGGGGTTCCTTTGTATACAGAACTAACTGCAAGAGAATTCGTAAATTATATGGCTGAGCTAAAAGATGTTAAAGCTAAGGAAAGAAAAGAAGCAGTAGAAAAAGCAATTGAAGAAACAGGATTAAAAGATGTACAAAACAAGCTAATTAAAAATTTATCAAGAGGATATAAACAAAGAGTAAGTATGGCAGGAGCTTTAGTAGGAAATCCAGAAGTAATAATTCTAGATGAACCTACGGTTGGACTTGATCCAAAGCAAATTACTGAAATTAGAAGTCTAATAAAGGAACTAGGAAAAAAACATACGGTAATTTTAAGTAGCCATATTCTATCAGAAGTTAGCCAAATTTGTGAAAGAGTAATAATTATAAATCACGGAAAAATTGTTGCGATAGATACTCCTGAAAACTTGGAAAATAAAACAAAAGAGAAAAATACAATTCTTGTTACAGTTGAAGACAAAAATGAAAAAATGAAAAACCTAAAAGAAGAAGTTAAAGAAATTGAAGAGATTAAATTGGTAAAAGATAATGAAGATGGTACAAAACAATATGCTGTTACATCAGCAGATAAGGTTGACTTAAGAAAAAAAATATTTGAAATTTTACCAAAACAGGATATCACAATTTTTGAACTTAAAAAGGATGAATCCACATTAGAAGATGCATTTATAAAATTAATTGATTCTGACAAAAAAGAAAATACAAACAAAGAAGAATCAAAAGAGAAAATAAAGGAAAAGAAAATTAAAGAAAAAGAAGAAAAGAAAGCTAAAAAACAAAGTAAAGGAGGAAAAGAGTAATGTTTGCAATTTATAAAAAAGAATTAAAAAGTTATTTTTTATCTCCTACAGGATATATAACAATAGGCTTATTTTTATTAATATTTAGTTTATTTTTCTACCTAACAACTGTTAGTGTAGGAGGATATGACATAGGAAATTTATACTTTAATACAGCAAGGTATGGGCTACTAATTATTGTTCCAATACTAACAATGAGAATGTTTGCAGAAGAAAGAAAAAATGGAACAGAGCAATTATTACTAACATCTCCAAGAAGTATTACTGAAATAGTACTTGGAAAATTTTTGGCAGGTGTTAGTGTAATAGTAATAACATTAATATTTTCACTTATATATTATGCAATTTTATGCTTTTTTAAAGCACCAAACTTAGTGCCAACACTTGTTATGATACTAGGATTTTTACTAGTAGGAATGGCTGCAATTTCTATAGGAATGTTTATATCTAGTTTAACAGAAAATCAAATTATTTCTGCAGTTGTTACAATAGTATTTTTTGTAAGCTCATGGTTTTTACCAAACCTAAATGATAACTTTTCTATTATTGATTTAATGAGCAATTATCAAAAGTTCCCAGCAGGATTAATATCAATGTCTGAAGTTGTTAATTTATTGGGAATAACAGTAGTATTTATTTTATTTACAATTATTATTATGCAAAGAAAAAAATCAATAAAATAATAGAAAGGATGAAAAAGCATGAAAGAAAAATTTATAGAAATTATAAAAAAGAGATGGCTACAAAGTGTTGTACTTACTATTTTACTATTTGCTATTATAATATGTGCATTTTTAACAATCAGTTATTTTGTAGACAAAGCTAATATAACAGATTTAGATTTTACAAAAGATAAGATTTATTCTATATCTCAAGCAACAAAAGATAAACTTGAAAATTTAGATCAAAAAATTACAATTACAACATACAATATGTATGAATATGTAGAAGATTTTGCAAACAAGTATGCAACACTAAATGATAACATAACAGTTGAAAAACTTGAAAATTTAACTTCAAAACAAGAATGGAAGACAGAATATGGCTTAACTGATACATCATCATTTGTTGCAGTTGAAACTGAGTCAAAAATTAAAATTTTACAAGATAGTGACTTATATACTTATGATTATAGTACTCATGAACAAATAGATATAACAGAAGAGGCAATAACAAATGCAATTTTAGATGTTACAACAAATATAAAACCTAAAATATGTATTTTAACAGGTCATAATTTGTATAATGATGGATATTTTCAATATTTAGAAAGTTCATTAGAATCAGAAGTTAATCAGGTTGAATACTTAAACTTGTTAACAGCAGGAAGTATACCAAAAGACTGTAAAGTATTAGTGATTACAGCTTTAAAAAATGATATAGATAAAAAAGAAAAAGATGAAATATTAAAATATATCAACAATGGCGGAGAAATTTTACTATTAATGGATCCAAATTTGGGTAAAATAAAAACACCTAATTTCCAAAAAATATTAGATGTATATGGAGTAAAAAATTCAGAAGGATTTATTATGGAAGCTAACAGTAGCAAAATGGTATCAGGAGCACCTTCATATATAATCGCATCTATAAATACAAGTTCTGAACTTGTAAAAGATATTAACATGGGGCTAAATGTATGTATGATGACAGCAGGAAAACTAACATTTGAATCAACAGATGAATTAGCTAAGAAAAATGTTACTCTAGAAACTTTAGCAACAGTAAGTGATAAAGCATTTTATAGAACTGATTTAACATCAAGTAGTCAAACTAAAATATCAAGTGACGAGAGTGCTTCAGGAGCTACAGTTGCTGCAATGCTTACAAAAACAATAAGTGAAGATAAAATTTCAAAATTAATAGTATTTTCAAATACTGCATTTGCAACAAATGCGCAAATACAAATGGGTATGTATTATAGATATGCTATAGAATTTTGCAATAATGAAGATATATTATTAAATTCAGTATCATATTTAACTGAAAGAGAAGATAATATAACAATTCGAAAAGCCGGTGAAACAGTTACTACTTATGATGTTACAGAAAATCAAACAAAAATTATTTTATCAATAATATTTGGTATACCAGTAGTTATAATAATTGTAGGAATTGTAGTATGGCAAGTTAGAAGAAGAAAGAAATAAAATTTAAAACTCCTTCATATATTTTATATGAGGGAGTTTTTTTATGAAAAATGTTTTGAAAATTGTTTTTGTAATAATTGGAACAACAATAGGGGCAGGCTTTGCATCTGGGCAAGAAATATATTTATTTTTTAATAAATATGGATTTATGGGAATTATAGGAATGATACTTTCATGTATAATAACAGGATTTATTATTTATAAGGTATTTAAAATTTTAAATATAAAATCTGTAAAATCATATTCTGATTTTTTATTAATATTAAGTACAAATAAAAAATTAAATAAATTAATGCAAGTAATAATACAATGTTTTTTATTAATATCATTTTTTGTAATGATAGCTGGATTTAGTGCATACTTTAACCAGGAATTTAAAATTTTAATTTATATTCCAGCAATATGTATTAGCATATTATGCTATATAACATTTAAGAATAATACTAAAGGCATTGTATCAATAAATACAATATTAATACCATTTTTATGTTTCTTTATAAGCTATCTTGGAATAAAAAATATTAATTTTATAGCAAGCAACAACAACCAAATAAATTATTGCACAGGTTGGTTATTTAGTAGTGTATTGTATGCAAGTTATAACAGTATTTTATTAATTCCAATCTTAATAGAACTTAATGTATATATAAAAAAACAAAGTCAAATAAAAATGTGCAGTATATTATGCAGTGCAATTTTATGTGTGCTTGGCTTAGCATTATATTTTTTATTATTAAGAGGAAATAATTATGTGCAAAATTTGGAATTGCCACTTATACAGATAACAAAAGAATTTGGAAATATATATTCAGTGATTTATGTAATAGTTATATTAATTGCAATATTTACAACTGCAATAGCATCTGGCTATGGATTTATAAAAAATGTTAATAAAAATGAAAAAATATGGATGATTGGAATTTGTGTAATATCAGTATTAGTTGCGCCAGTGGGATTTTCAAATTTGGTAAGTTTGCTATATCCAATATTTGGTGTGCTGGGGTTAATACAAATTTGGGGCATTTTGAAAGTAAAATACTTGTAATTTAACTGAATGTAGTATATAGTTATTGTATAAAAATATAAAGGAATAAAACAATGGACAAAGTAATAAAATTTAGAAAAGATAGAAAATTTAATAAAAAGAAATTGTATATAGTAATTGCAATTATTATACTAATAATATTAGTCATTACATCAGCAATAATATATAATACTAATAAAAGTTTTAGAAACTTTATGGACAGATATATATTTAGAAAAGATGTAACAGAGGAAAATGTACCAATAATTGAAATTGATTATGATTCTAATACAAATATTTTTACTTATGGAAAATATATTTGTGTACTTGCAGAAAATACTTTAAATGAATACAGTGCATCTGGTAAAAAAGAGAAAGAAGTAAAAATTGAAATTAATAACCCAATATATGATGTGAATGGAAAGTATTTAGTAATTGCAGAAAACAATAGTCAAAAAATATACTTAATATCAGAAGATCATGTTATATGGGAAAAGAACATAGATGGAAATTTAAATAAAGTAACAGTAAACAAAAATGGATATGTATGTGCAATAGTAACAGGAACAACACATAAAGCAGTAATTAGTACATTTGATACAAAAGGAAATGAGCTATTTAAAACATATTTATCAAATACTATTGCAGTAGATGCTTATGTATCACCAGATAATTCAGAATTTGCTTATGCAGAAGTAAATAATTCTGGAACAGTAATACAATCAAATATAAAAATAATATCAATTAAAGATGTAAAAGAAAAAAATACTGAAGCAAAATACACATATAATGCACCACAAGATAGCTTAATTTTAAGAATAAAATATCAAGACAAGAACCAATTAATTTGTATGTATGATGATGGAATTCATAAATTTGAATCTGGAGTTGATGTTGAACTTGTAAAATTAAATGAAGACAACCCTAAAATTACATTTGCAGATATAGAATTAGATGGACATATATTTAGAACTTATGAAAAGTCAACAGGAATTTTTAGCGCAGATACAGTTATAGAAATACAAAACACATCAAATGGAAAAGAAAGTATATACACAATTGAAGAAGTTGCAAAAGCTGTGGATTCATGTAACAATGTAATAGCAATTAATTTTGGAGATGAAGTTTATTTTGTAGACACAAATGCATGGCTTATAAAAAGGTATACCTCTTCTCAAGTAATTGAAAAAATTATATTGGGTGACGGAGTAGCCGGAATTATTTATAGAGACAAAATAGAAATTGTTAATTTATAGGAGGAGTTACAATGAGTATAATAATTGATTTAGTAATAGTTGCTATAATTGCATTATGTATTTTAATTGGTTATCACAAAGGTTTAACAGGATCACTTTTAAAAATAGTATCATTTGTATTAGCGTTAATAATTGCATTTATATTATTTAAACCTGTATCAAATTTTATAATTAATAAAACTGACTGGGATGAAAACTTAGAACAGGCAATTAAACAAAGTTTCTTAAAGCAAGAAGAACAAAAACCAGAAGAAGAAAAAACACAAGAAAATATGCCAGATGTTATTACAAATTATATAAATGAATCAGTAGAGAAAGCTGGAAATGAAGCAAAAACAGCAATAGTAGAATCAACAGCAAGAAATGTTGCTATTATGATTATTAATATTGCAGTTGCAATTGGTTTATTTATAGTTAGTAGAATTATTCTATTATTTATCAAAGGTTTGGCAAATTTAATCACTAAATTACCAGTTATAAAACAATGTGATAAACTAGGAGGAGTAGTATACGGATTGCTACAATCTTTAGTAATTATATATATTGCATTAGCAATAATTTCATTTATAAGCCCAATGATAAATAATACTTCATTTATAATTGCATTACAAAAATCGTTTATAGGAAGTGCGATGTATAATAACAATTTATTATTAAAAATCATATTTTAAATTTCAATTAAAAATCTTGCCAAAAGGCAAGATTTTTGTTATTATATAAATTGTCAAATAAAAAGGAATTAGGTGAAAAAATTGAAAGAAGAAAAACAAACGAAAAATAAAAAGAAGAAAAAGGGAATTGGTAAAAAAATATTATTATTACTATTATTACTTTTATTAATAGTTGGAGGAGTATTTGCATATAAAGTACATAAAAATGGTGGAGGTTTAAAAGGAATTTTAGCTACAGCAATTGGACATGACCAAGAAACAGTTAAAACTTTACCTAAAATTTATTGCTTATTATTAGGACAAAGTGAAAACTTAACAGATACTATTATGATAGCTGAATATGATCCACAAAAACAACAAGCTTCTATGCTTTCAATACCTAGAGATACATTTATTGGATATAATAAAAGTCAAGCAACAGCTTGGGATAAAATAAATGCAGTATATCAAACAGGAGCTGAAAATTCATTAAAAGAAGTAAATGAGTTAACTGGACTTGATATCAAATATTATTTAAAAGTTGATACACAAGCATTTAAAGCATTAGTTGATGCAATAGGTGGAGTAACATTTGATGTACCAATTGATATGAAGTATGATTCAAATAGACAGAATTTACATATTAACTTGAAAGCCGGAGTTCAAAAACTAGATGGTGATAAGGCTGAGCAAGTTGTTAGATTTAGACATAATAATGATGGTTCAACGTATCCATCTGAATATGGAATTGAAGATTATGGTAGAATGAAAACACAAAGAAATTTCTTAAAAGCACTTGCAAAGCAAACATTAAAAGTTGAAAACATTTTAAAAATAAATGAATTTATAGACATTGCACAAAAATATGTTGAAACAAATATAGACTTTAATATTGTTAAAGATTACATTCCTTATATAGTAGAATTTAACACTGAAAATTTAAGAACAGAACAATTACCAGGTGCATCAGAATACACAAATGGAGTTTGGATTTATGCAGCAGAAGAGCAAGAAACTGCAAAAGTAATTGACAAACTATTCTTAAACCCAGAACTACAAGATGAAGAAATAGACACAAGTAGTGTTGATACAACTGGAATTGATAAATCAAAAATTAAAATTGAAGTTTTAAACGGAAGTGGAAGTAGTGTTAAATTAGAAAAAATAGAAAACAGATTAAAAAAAGCTGGATATACTAATATACAAAGTTCAGAAACTTCAAGCATTGATAATAGCATAATAATAAAAAGAGGAAATGTTGAAAACGCTGCAATAGATGAAATGAAATTATTAGTACAAACTCAAAGAAGTTCATCTGCAGAAGAAACAGATGTTGATGTTACGATTATTTTAGGAAAAGATGAATAAAAAAATATGGGGCACTAATTAAAATTAGTGCCCTATTATTTTTAATAATTACTAAACTGCGTAAATTTATAATTTCCACCTTTAGTTTTTTTCTTATATGTTTTTTTAGATTTATTTTTAGGTTTTTTCAAAAGTAAAAATAGCAAATATAAAACAACAAAAATTAATAAAATTCTAAATAAAAGTGGTAAAAAATCAGATGACAGTACTTGAGTTTCGGCAATTAAATCAGATGAATATGTTTGACCATCATAATTATAAGTTATTTTACCAATTGCGCTATTAGCAGAAATTGGTGCCATTAAATTTTCATCCAAAGTAATTTCAGGTTCTAAGCTAGATAAATCTGCACTATTCTCAGAAAAAATTTCTATTTTATCTTTTATAAGAACATTTAAATTTTGTGTCTCTTCAGTAGCTCCACGAACTGTAATTTGCTTTAAAACAGCATTTTTTTCATTTAATGTTTTTAATGAATAATTATTAAAAGCATAATCAAATAAAGTTTTACAATCTAAATATCTTTGACTTAAACCAGTATTTGTAGATTCACCACCAAGTACAACCAAAATAACTTCAAAATCATTTTTTTTAGCACTTGCAATAATGCAATTTCCTGCTTCACCAGTATAACCAGTTTTAACACCAGTAGTTCCTTCATAATAATATCTACTATATGTATTTAATAAATCATTTGAATTATTAAAGGTTCTGTCAGCTTTACTATATTTATTTGTTGCAGGTAATGTAAACTGGGTAGTTGACACTATTTTTCTAATAATGCTATTTTGCATAGCAAATTTTCCCATTAAAGCTAAATCATAAGATGTTGATGTATGGTCTTTACTATGAATACCATTTGGATTAACAAAATGAGTATTTTTACAACCAAGCTCTTCAGCTCTTTTATTCATTAATTTAGCAAATTCCTCAACACTACCAGAAATATGTTCTGCTAATACTATTGCTGCATCATTTGCAGAAGGAATCATAAGAGCATACAAAAGTTGTTCAATTGTAAGTTCCTCGCCTTCTTTTAAACTAGCATGAGTGTAATCATAAGGAATTGAATAAACAGCATTGTGACTGACTGTTGCAACATCATCAAGATTGCAATTTTCAACAGTTAAAATGGCAGTCATAATTTTAGTAGTACTTGCAGGAAACCTTACATCATTAGAGTTTTTCTCATATAAAATTTTTCCAGTATTAGCTTCAATCAAAATACATGAAGGACAATATGTTTTTAAATTATCACTATCAGCATAAGAAGGAGATATAAATATGATAAATTGCATTAAAAATATAAAAATAAAAAATATTATTTTAAGTTTCTTCATGAAATTTCTCCTATAAGTTTATTATATTAAGTTACAAATATAAATATATATTAAAATTGCCAAAATTTCAAGTTTTTTGGAAGGATAATGCTAAAAAGAAAGGAGTTCGTACATGTTTGATGTATGAGATTAAAATATGGAATTAAGTTTTAAACAAAAGTTAGCTATAGGAATAGTTGGGGTATTAATAATAGTAGGAGTGGGGGTATACATATATTGGGCAAATAAGGCAGAAGAAGAATATGATTTCAATAATTTTTATGCAAATACGGAGCCAGACAAGAAAAAAGGAAACACAATAATTGTACACATTACAGGAGAGGTAAAAAATGCAGGAATAATAGAACTGCCTGAAGAATCAAGAATTGCAGATGCAATAGAGCAAGCAGAAGGGGTAACAGAAGAAGCAGACTTAGACCAAGTAAATTTGGCATTTGTACTATCAGACGGACAAAAAATATATATACCAAACAAAAAAGAAAGAGAAGCAAACGAAGGAAAGGTGTATATAACTACAGAAAGTGGAAATAATGTGATTATAAAAGATAAAATAGAAGGAGGTAAAAAGCAAAAAGTGAATATAAATGAAGCAAAGCAAGAAGAACTTGAAAAATTGCCTGGAATAGGCCCATCAATAGCAAAAAAGATAATAGAATACAGAGAGCAAAACGGAAAATTCACATCAATAGACGAACTACAAGAAGTAAAAGGAATAGGAGAAGCAAAATTTGAAAATATAAAGGAATATGTAACGGTAAAATAGCATAAAATTATAGTGTGAGCAAGGCAAAAGGCTGAGCTCATGCTAGGTATAATTAATATAGATGTAGATTAAAATAAATGGTTAATATTAAATAAAAAAATCTGTGAAATCAAGGATTTTTCTAAATATATATTGACAATACTAAGAAAAAGAAGTATACTAATAAAGGTTAAGAAATTAAATACATCGCGGGGTGGAGCAGTTGGCAGCTCGTCGGGCTCATAACCCGAAGGTCGATAGTTCGAGTCTATCCCCCGCAACCAAAGCGTAGCAAGTCTTTTAGAGATTTGCTATTTTTTATTTTACCCCTAAAAAGAGCCATTTGGGGAAATTTTGGGGAAGAAATCCTCACAAACCATTGATATAACTAATAAAATTTCAGTAAAAGACTATGGGAAACCTAAAAATATATTTAGTAGTCTTTTACTTTTTTTATCGTGAAAAGTTTAATGACTTTAGTGAAAAAAGATTTTTATTGACGTCCAGGTAGTAACAGATTTTCTAATGCAAATCCAGCAGTTTTATTATGAGCAATAATTGGATGTACATAGAAATTTAATGTTGTTGTTAATTGTGCGTGTCCTAGTCTTGCTGATACTATTGGGACTTCAATATTTTGAGCTATGAGTAAGGTGGCATTTGTGTGCCTTAACCCATGAAAGTTAATTACAGGTAGTCCTATTTGTTCTACAAATTTTACAAACCATTTGCTAATAGTAGAAGGATGCATAGGTTTGCCATCTGCTTGTACAAATAACCTATTAGAATCAATCCATAATTCGCCACAGAACTTTTTTTGATTGTCATACCATAATTTATACTCTTCAAGTAAAGAAACAACGAAATCTGGTATTCCAACTTCTCTGATAGAGCTTTCTGTTTTTGGTGTTTTAGTAAATACACCTTTTTCTGCTAAATACTGACTAGAACGATTAATGCATACAATTCCATCTTTAAAGTTAATATCATTCCATTCAAGCCCCATAAGCTCTCCAAGTCTAACTCCAGTAAAAAGTGTTAATAGTATAGCAACTTTATATTTGATTTGATCCTCTGTAAGTTCCATTAAGTTAGAAACTAATGCTTTACTTTGTTCATCATCATAGTATCTTCTTTTAGGTTTTCTAGTTTTAGGTGGTTGAACACGTTCAGCAGGATTTGCAAGTATTAATTGCCAATAAACTGCTTTTTGTAGCATAGCATGAAGAAGCCTGTGATGTTCTGCTATAGTTTTTGATGATAAAGGTTTTCCTGTTTTTTTACCATTATTGTTTTTTCTTCGAACTATTTGAGTATCTTTACTTAACAAATCATAGAATTGCATAATGTCTGTAGGTTTAATCTTATCTACATGGAAATGTGAAAAGTAAGGTATAATTCTACTATTTAGCATTCCTAAATATCTGGTATATGTTGAAGGTGCAAGTTCTTTTTCTCCATAATCTCTTTTCCATATTTCGACAAAATCTTCAAATTTTAGAGATTTTCCTTCAATATACAAACCTTTTTCACAATCAGCAACGAATTTAGCAAGCTCTATTTTAGCTTCTTTCATACTTTTACAATGAACGGTCTTGGTTTTCTTAATAGGTTTTCCTTTTAAGTTGTATCCAACACATTTGACTAATCTGTAACTATCTCCTTTTCTTTTTTCAATACTCCCAGCCATTACCTTTTTCACCTCCTTTCAGGCATACCTATGGGTGGGAGGGAGAATAATATATCTGTTAACATGATAAATTATACAATAAATGATAACAAAATGCAATAGGTAACAAAATAAAATTTTAAGTGTAAAAAAATGTAGAAAAATGTCGAAAAGTTTATGACTGAAATAATTGATATTACTGGAAATATTCAACATTATATGATATAATATGACAAAAAAGGAGGCTTATTATGAGTTATAAAAACAAAGTTTATGTGTCAATGGATGCTGACAATGATTTAAGATATTATTATTTAATGAAAGCATGGAAACAGAATGATAATACAGATTTTAACTTCTATGATGCACATGATTTAAATAATATATATGACAAAAGCGAGGAATCTATAAAAGCTGGTTTGCAAGAAAGATTTAGAAATACAAAAGTATTTGTTTTGTTAGTTGGAGATCATACAAAATATTTATATAAATATGTTAGATGGGAAATTGAACAAGCAATAAAAAGGGATATACCTTGTATTGTTGTGAATTTAAATGGTAAAAAAAGTATGGATACAGAGAAATGTCCTGCATTAATGAGGGACCATTTAGCAATACATATAAGCTTTAATTCTAAGATTTTACAGTATGCTCTTGAAAATTGGCCTAGTTCTTATGAGCAATATCGTAGAGAAGGAAAAAATGGAGCTTATTATTATAATGATAATGTTTACAGAAAATTAGGATTATAATGGAATATTTTTTTAAAACTATTTGGCCGTTAATAAAAAAAATAGGAATAGATTATTTTGCTCTATTAGGTATATGCTGGACAATAAAAGAAGTTACAGTTTATTTATTAGCACAATATGAGAATACAATAAAATGTATCTTCAGCATTTCTATATTATTAGGGTTTATTATAGTACTCTTTAAGGATAAACCTAAAAAAGAATATGTATTTAATATAAAAGATAGAGATATAAAAATCATTTTGAAAATTGGAGATATAATCAAAGAAAAATTTGCAATTGTAGTACCAACAAATACAACATTTGATACTAAAATGGAAAATGATTTTATTAGTATAAAAAGTGTACAAGGGCAAGTTCAGGATAAATATTTTAAAAATAATATTAGTACATTAGATTATTTAATGGAAAAAGAATTAGAAAATAGACCATTTATTGAATTAACAGATAGAAAAGATTCAAAGAATAAAAAATATGAAATTGGAACTACTGTTGAAATTAATCAAAATGGAAAAAGATTTTATTTTCTTGCTGATTCTGATATAAATTTAAAAGGTCAAACAATAAAGCCATCTACTATGAATATTACTGATTCATTATCTCGCTTATGGCAATATATCGGAGAATTCGGACATGTCGAACCAATTGCAATTCCAATTATAGGGACAGGAAGAATGGGAATAGTTAGTTCACGAGAGGAAATACTTAAGAATATTATTTTTTCATTTGTAGCTAATAATACTACTAAAAAAATTGCAACAGAATTAATTATTTATATAAGAAAAGAAGATATAAAAAAATATAATATAGATATAAATGAAATAATAGAATATATGAAATTTACATGTAAATATCAATATGAAAAATTAGATAATGCTAAAAATGGAATAGGAATAGAATAAAAGGAGTGTAATAATGGCTGTTTGCTATTTTAATAATAAATATGATGAAAAATATTCTTGTCAATATGAAATAAAAGATGATGGAATAGAAGTCATAGTTGATTATGATATTATGGATGAAATACCAGCGATAAATGGAGTTAGAACATTTGGAAGTAATACGGAATTTAAAGAAAGAGATATATTAATAATCGATTATTTGAGTAAAATGAATTATTTGTTAAAAAATGCTGATTGCAATGGACATTCAGAAGTTTTGGGGAATCCAGATGGAGGATATAAAACAAAATTTTTCACAAAGTACTATTTTAAATATGGAAGCTATGAAAAACTATGTGAAATATCAAATAATAATATAAATAAGATTAGAATATATAGTAAAATCATAAATGAATTTATAGGTCATCCAAGTGTATCAAAAGAAGAAAAAGAAAATGAATATATTATTAAATTAAAAAGAAATGTAGTAAAACAAAACATAGAAATAAATGAAAATAATATAAAATATATAGAAATATCAGACTACTGGAAAAGTGAAATTAATGAAAAAAATAGTAAAATAGATATTAACTTAAATGGATATATAGAAATTAATTTGGATAAAAATATAGGATATGAAGAAGTTTATGAATATGTAAATGAGTTAATTTTGTTTTTACAATTATTAAAACCATGTAAATTTAACATTGATAAGGTAGAAGTAGAAATTAATAAAACTTTTTTTGAGTTACGTGTTCCTATTTATGAGATCAAATATAATACTTCGCATGTTAATAATAGTGTAAAAGAAGATTTATTACAGTTTTTATTTAAATGTTATACAAAAATACCATATAGAAATAGTAATAATGAAATAAGAAATATTCCATTTATAGTATTACATACATCAAGAAATATTGAAGATAATTTTTTAATGTTTTATAGGTTTATCGAATGTTATTATAAGCAACAACATATAAAAGATATAAAAAATTCATTTATAAGATATGGTATTGATAATAATTATAAAGATAAAGAAAATATTAAAAATATTGAAAATTTAGTACAAGAAATAATATGTTTGAGAAATCATTATGTACACAATGGATATCATATAACAAATAAAAAGCTATATATAGCTTTTCCTAAAATAGAAAAAAAGGCAAATCCTAAAAATTATAGAGCAGAGAATGTTGATTTTGATTGGATTTATGAAAGAACGAAGATATTATATGAAATAGTTATAGATATAATATTTAAAAATATGTTGCAATATGAAAATTATGGATTTAATAAGCATTTTTAAAAATGTAAAAAAGTAGTACAAATAAGTACTACTTTTATTCATTTTGTTCATCTACCCATTTTTCAAATTCTTCATGTGTAATCTTTCCAGAACAAAGATCTTTATACATTTGTTTTCCTGTTTTTCTGTATTGTTCAAGGTCTTTCTTATATATTTCTATTTCAGGATTTCTATCACGTCTAAGTTGTTTTTTACTTCCAATTTTTCTATATCTATCATAAATAGGATCATTTTCTAGTTTTCTTTTTTGATATTCCTTATTACCAATATCTTTACAAGTTGTTTTATCTTCTATAATTCTATCACAATAAGTAACTGTTTCTTTATGCGTTATAAAGTATCTTCCACAATTTCCACAAATTTTAATATACATTTTATTTACTGCAACTACATTAAATAATGTTATATAAAAACTTGTAAATAAGTTGGTTGTTTCAAATTGTTGAAGACTATTAAGTTTTCTTCCAGTAGGATCTACTTCTTCGATAGCAGAAACTAAAGCATCAACATCATAATATTTAATCAAATCCTTTTGTATAGGAAAATTACTATATTGATAATCTAATAAATCTGTCGAATGAAAATCTTGTTTAAATTCTGCGAAAGTATCAGGATTTATTTGATTATATAAGAAAAATATTTGCTTATGTGTTAAATACTTCATATCAAAAGGATTATCAATACCATAAACAAAATTAATGCATTTTTTGAAAATATTTTGATAATATATTAAATTATCTTTTTCTTTATCATAATATTTTTGGGCTAGTTCAATTATTTCTTTTACTGGGTATAATGTATCTAGTTCAATATACTTAATATCTTTATCATCCAATTTATCTATAAAATAATCAAAGAAATTTATAAAAAACAATAAATAATCGTTAAATTCATTAAAATTATAACTTATAAAATCTAGTAGAGAAAGATCATAATGTTCAACAGCAGTAGTTGGCTCAAAAACAATATAACCTTTTAATTTTTCAACATTATCCTTAAAAGTTAATGATGTTGATTCCACTGTTTTATCTATTTCAGTAATTGATTTTAATTCATTTAATATTTTTTCTCGTTCTGATTCAGAATTAGCTTTTTCAAGTTCTAGGACTAATTGTCCAAATCTTTCATCTGGTGGAACATTTCTTAAATTTGCTAAATATTTATTATTATTTTTTCTGATAGGTTTGCTTAAATATGCTCCTGAAGTATGAATGAATATTTGAGAAAAGCATGAAGAATCAAAAGAAATACCTATTTTATTCTTTCTTTCCATATCAAATCTCCTTTGTTAACAAATCATAAAAAAACCAAAAGTTTCGTTTTGATAACTGAATTTACTTAATCTAGTAGGAATTTTATCATATTGCGGAGTATAATTCAATTAGTTAACAAGAAAAACTTTATAAAACTTGTTAACGATGGCTAGCCAATTAAAATACTTAATGAAAGGAGGCATTTGTATGGAATTACAAAAAGTACAAAGGACAACACTAACAATGAAAGAAGCAGCAGAGTATCTTGGAATATCTTATTGGTTAATAAATCAATTAGTAAGAAGAAAAGAAATACCATGCTCTAAAGTTGGTGGAAAATTCTTGTTTAGAGTACAAGTATTAGATGAATACTTAAGTTCTAAAGAACAAGAATCAGTTAACTACTAATTAAATAGAAAGCGAGGAAAGGAGGATATGTATGATATTCAATGGTTCAAACTAGAAAAGAATATTTTTTGTAATAGAAAAATCCAATTGCTTTTAGGACTTAATGATGGAGATACATATTTTAGAATATGGATACAATTATTATCATTAGCAGTAGAATGTGGCGATGGTGGAAGATTAATAATTGGTAATAATCCTATTTCTATTAAAGAATTTTCGAAAATTATGGGAAAATCTTCGAAAAAAATGAGCAAAATATTGGAAAAATTTCTAGAATTAGAAATGCTTAAAAAGGAAGGAGAAGTATTTGTTATAAAAAATTGGAACAAGTACCAAAGCATTGATAGACATGAAGATTATCTATCAAAGAATAGTGAAAGACAAAGAAAATATCGTGAAAAATTGAAAAATGAAAGTGAAAAAAGTAACGTTACAGTAACGTTACGTAACGCAACAGAAGAGAAAAGAGAAGAAAAGATAACAAAAGAAATAAGAAAAGAAGAAAATATAGGAGAGGAGGAAAACAATGGATTCAGAGAATATAAATTGTGATGAAGTTATACACGATAGATTCAAAAAGTGTGAATTTTGTGGTAAAGAATTACGACCGATAGGATTTGATTATCTATATGTAAATATTTCTGAAGATAGTATTGAATATGAAAGATGTGATTGTAGTAAATCTAAAGAGTATTGGAAAGAGATAGACAATAATGAATATGAACAGCAAAAAAGAAAAAGAATTAGAAATATTATAAATACAATCTACAAACAAAACTATATTGGAAGAAAATTACAAGAAATGAACCTAGAAAACTTTTATTTTGATTCTAGTAATAAGTATGTGTTAGATGTTGTAAATGATTATATCAATAAGAATAAAGACACAATGAAATCCGATAGTCTGATAATAATGGGCAAGTCAGATGTAGGTAAAACACATTTAGCAGCAGCTATTGCAAACAAACTAATAGAGAATGATAAAACAGTTCTAATGGAGAGATTAACCAATTTATTAGACAGAATAAGAGAAACTTACGAGAATAATACTAAATCAGAAAATGAATTAATTGAGATTTATTCAAATGCTGATATGCTTATAATTGATGATCTAGGTACAGAAAAAATAAGTAACTGGGCATTAGAAAAACTCTATACAATAATTCAGAATAGATATGAAAATGGGTTGCCAATAATCATAACAACTAGGTTTAACAAACATGGATTAATTGAAAGATTTAGTTATAGCAAAGATCCTGATTTAGTGGATGCAATAATATCAAAATTGTATCAAATGTGCTTTGGAATAAAACTAAAAAGCATGAAAAAAGAGTTAGTATAAAGCCTGCAAACTTTAAAATACTAACCCCATCAAGTTAAATATATTTTAATATAAAAAATAAAAAAAGTAAATAGAAAGAGAGGAATAATTTATGATAAAAGGAATAGAATTTAAAAATATACCAGTAGAAAAAATAAAAATAGGAGACGAAGAATTTAAACCAAAAGATAGTGATTTTTATGAAAATTGGTCACTAAGAATAAAAGAGTTTGGAATTAAAAAGCCATTTCTTGTTACTAAAATAGGAGAATATTATATGCTATATAATTGTTTAAATACATTTACTACTGCAAAAATTGCAGGACTTAAAGAGGTGCCATGTAAAATTGTAAGTAACAAAATGATGAATAAGAGAATAAAAGAATTAAACTTTTATAGAAGAGATCATAAACTTAAAGAAATAGAATAATGAAATTAAAAGTACTTGGATTATAAAAAATCCAGGTACTTTTTTCTGTCCTATTAGAACATTAAAAGGAACAATTAATGTACCTAAAATGATGCATAAAAAAATCAATAGAGTCAATTTTTTGTCCTAGCAAGCAATGAATTTGGGAGACCGAAAAAATGATTTCTTGTCCCAGCAAGCACTGAAATTGGTAGACCGAAATTTTGGCTCTGCTCAAATTCTATTCAATGGGATGGAATCCCAATCCCTTTTTGAAAAATAAAAATATGTCGAAAAAAGTAGAAAAATTTGTAAAGCAAATTTGCTTGAATTTATTGAGAAAAATGTCGATTTATGATATAAAATATAATAGAATTATTATAAATAATTTTATTACGTTTAAATGAGGTGAAATTTTTGAGCAATCAAGTAAAATCTAAAAAGAGAGTTGCTGACCATGGAGAGGTATTTACTAATGAAAGAGAAGTAAATGCAATGTGCGACTTAGTTATTCAAGAAACCGAGAGAATAGATTCAAGATTTCTTGAACCAGCATGTGGCGATGGGAACTTTTTAATTGAGATACTAAAAAGAAAATTAAATATAGTTAAGAAAAAATATAAAAAAAGTATATATGATTATGAGAGATTTTCATTGCTAGCAATAAGTAGTCTGTATGGAGTAGAACTTTTAGAAGATAATGTTGTTGCATGTAGAAAAAGATTATATGATTATTGGCAAAGCGAGTATAAAAAAGTTAGTAAAAAAGAATATGATGAAAAAGTATCAGATTCAGCAAAATATATTTTAGAGCATAATATTGTTTGTGGAAACGCATTAAGTTTAAAATGTGTTGATGATAAAGGAAATGATATTGAGACACCAATTATTTTTTCGGAATGGACATTTCCATTTAATGATGCAAGAATGCAAAGAAAAGATTATACATTAGATGAATTAGTTAAAAGAGATTATAAACAACAGGAAATTAATAATACAAATGATGAGGGAAAATTTTTAAAACAATATATAACACATTATAAGAAGTTAAAAAATTAAGGGGGAAGTTTTAATGAGTAACGGTTTATTAGAAAGTGCATATAATCCTGATGTATTATCATGCCTTGCAAATCTTTCAAATGATGAAGTATTTACATCACCTGATGTAGTAAATGAAATGCTTGATATGTTGCCACAAGAATTATTTAAGAATCCTGATACAACATTTTTAGAACCAGCATGTAAAACAGGAGTATTCTTAAGAGAAATTGCAAAAAGATTAATAGATGGATTAGAACCACAATTTCCGAATCTAAATGATAGGTTAGATCATATTTTTAAGAAACAATTATATGGTATATCAGTTACAGAATTAACAAGTTTATTATCAAGGAGAAGTTTGTATTGTTCAAAATGGCCTAATGGAGAATATTCAATAATTAAATTTGATACACCTGAAGGCAATATCAAGTATAGGAGAATAGAACATACATGGAAAAATGGTAATTGTATATTTTGTGGTGCTAGAGAAAAAGAGTATAGTAGAAGTTCGGATTTAGAAACATATGCATACCAATTTATACATACTAACAAACCAGAGGAGATTTTTAATATGAAATTTGATGTAATAATAGGCAATCCCCCTTATCAATTAACAACGGGTGGAGCACAAGCACAAGCAATACCACTATATAACAAATTTGTAGAACAAGCAAAAAAGTTGAATCCAAGATATTTGACAATGATTATACCTTCAAGATGGTTTACAGGTGGATTCGGATTAGATTCATTTAGAAAAAGTATGCTTGAGGATAATCGAATAAGAAAGATTCATGATTTTTTGAATGCTTCAGATTGTTTCCCAGGAGTTGAGATAAAAGGAGGAGTGTGCTATTTTTTGTGGGAAAGAGATAACAAGGGACAATGCGAAATATATACTCATAAAGCAGATAAGGTTGTTTCTTTTATGAAAAGAGATTTAATAGAAAATGATTTAGATGTATTTATACGATATAATGAAGCAGTTCCAATATACAAAAAAGTAAGTGCTTTTAGGGAAAAATCACTTTCAGAAATAATAAGTTCTCAAAGACCTTTTGGATTGCCAACAAATTTTAAGGACTTTAATGATAAAAAAATATTGGAAAAAGATATTAAAATATATGCAAATAAAAAACAGGGATATATTCATAATGATTTCCCAATAAGTAAAAATAAAGATTTAATAGATAAATTTAAAGTTTTGACACCTAAAGCAATAGGAAGTGGAAACAGTATGCAAGATTGGGTAAAACCAATCTTAGCAAAACCACATAGTGTATGTACAGAAACATATGTTGTATTGGGTGCATTTGATACAGAAGAAGAAGCTAAAAATCTAATTTCATATACACAAACTAAATTTTTTCATTTTATGTTAACATTAAAAAAGAATACACAAGATGCACTTGCTAAAGCATATATGTTAATACCATTACAAAACTTTAAAGAAAGTTGGAACGATGAAAAATTATATAGAAAGTATAATCTTTCAGAGAATGAAATTGAATTTATTAATTCAATTATAAAACCGATAGATGGAGGTAAGCAATAATGCAAGAATTTTTTCCTCAAAGACCTCAAATTACACCAACTATTTATGTATATGAATTAGAGGGAGTTAAATCACATGAAGGATATATAAAGGTAGGATATACTGAAAGAAATGTAAATGATCGTATTCAAGAGCAATTACACACAAGTGCTGTATCATTTAAAATTCTTTATCAAGAATCATCTATATGCTCTGATGGAACAGTTTTTACAGATAAAGATGTTCATAAAATATTAAAGAGAAATGGATTCCTTCAATTAAATGAAGGATCAGATAGAAACGAATGGTTTAATTGTACAGTAGAAGATGTAAAATCAGCAATAAGTGAACTAAAAACAGGAATAAGGCATTCAAGAGGTAGAGTATATAGTTTTGGAATGAGACCTGAACAAGAAAGAGCTGTTCAAAGAACAATAGAGTATTTTAATGAACAAAAAGAATATGATAAAAATAGTATACCTAAATTTTTATGGAATGCTAAAATGCGTTTTGGTAAAACATTTGCATCCTATCAATTAGCTAAAAGAATGAATTTAAAGAAAATTTTAATAATGACATTTAAACCTGCTGTTGAATCATCATGGCAAGAAGATTTAGCTACTCATGTTGATTTTGAAGGATGGCAATTTATTTCAAATAAAGAAGCAGAATTTGATAATAAAAAATTAGACGATTTATATAATAAAGCTGATAAAGATAAACCGATTGTTGTTTTTGGTTCATTTCAAGATTTATTAGGAACTAATGAAAATGGCGGTATAAAAACGAAAAATGAATTTATACATACAACCTCATGGGACTTAGTTATTTTTGATGAATATCATTATGGTGCATGGAGAGAAAAAGCTACTAATTTATTTGAAAAACCAGATGAAGAAAAAGAATCTGATTTTGATTATGAAAAATATAAACAGGAAGAAGCTGATAACGCATATAATGAATCTTTTTTACCTATATCTACTAGTTATTATTTGTTTTTATCAGGAACTCCATTTAGAGCGTTAAACTCAGGTGAATTTATTGAAGAACAAATATTTAGCTGGACATATGGTGATGAACAAAAAGCTAAGGCTGAATGGAAAGGTTCAAATAATCCTTATGAAGCTTTACCTAGAATGGTTATGATGACTTATAAAATACCAGATAGTATAAGTCAAATTGCTATGCAAGGAGAGTTTAATGAGTTTGATTTAAATGTTTTCTTCCAAGCTGAAGGAAAAGGAGAAGAAGCAAAATTTATATATAAAAATGAAGTTCAAAAATGGCTTGATTTAATTAGAGGGTCTTTTTTACCTTCTAATATTGATGACTTAAAATTAGGACAAGATAAAAGGCCACCAATGCCTTATTCTGATGCAAGATTATTAAATATTTTAACTCATACATTATGGTATTTGCCTAATGTTGCATCATGCGATGCTATGGAAAACTTATTAAAAGAAAGACAAAATATATTTTATAGTGATTATAAAATTATAAATTGTAGTGGAACAAAAGCAGGAATTGGATTAGAGGCATTAACTCCAGTTAGAGTAGCAATGGATGATCCATTAAAGACAAAGACTATTACCTTATCGTGTGGTAAATTAACAACAGGAATAACCGTTAAACCATGGACTGGTGTATTTATGCTTAGAAATCTTAAAAGTCCTGAATCATATTTTCAAACAGCATTTAGAGGACAATCACCATGGGAAATCATTAATGATGAAGGTAAAAAAGAAATAATAAAAAAGGAATGCTATATTTTTGATTTTGCATTAGATAGAGCTTTAAGAGAAATATCAGATTATAGTTGTCAACTAGATATAAAAGAGAATAATCCTGAAAAATGTGTTGCAAACTTTATAAATTTCTTACCAGTACTTGCGTATGATGGCTCATCTATGAAACAAATTGATGCTCAAGACGTTTTAGATATTGCAATGGCAGGAACATCAGCAACATTATTAGCTCGAAGATGGGAATCAGCATTATTAGTAAATGTTGATAATGATACATTAAAGAGATTAATGGATAATCCTGAAGCTATGAATGCTTTAATGAGAATAGAAGGATTTAGATCACTTAATGCAAACACTATAGAAACAATTATTAATCGTTCTGAAAATGTTAAGAAAGCAAAAGCAGAGGGAGAAGAAAAGACTAAGAAGGAAAAAGAAGAATTAACAAAAGAGGAAAAAGAAGTTAAATCTTTAAGAAAACAGGTTCAAGAAAAATTAATCAAATTTGCAACAAGAATACCTGTATTTATGTATTTAACTGACTATAGAGAAAGATCATTGCAAGATGTAATTACACAATTAGAACCTGAACTATTTAAAAAAGTAACAGGATTGGATACAAAAGATTTTGAATTGTTATGCAGTATTGGAGTATTTAATTCTAGCTTAATGAATGAGGCAATATTTAAGTTCAAGAGATATGAAGATTCAAGTTTATCATACACAGGTATAGATAAACATGCAAATGATGCAACAATAGGTGGATGGGATACTGAAATTAAAAAACAGGAATATGAAATAATGTTTTATAATCAACAGGAATCTATGAAAGCTATTGATAATCCTTTTGAAGAAGCATTAAAAGAAGCAATCATAGAAGAAAAAGAAATTGAAAGCTATGGAGATAAAATTGTTGAAAAGCAACAAGAACCTATAAAAGATGATGAAAAAAATATATATGCTACTCCAATTGATGAGCAAATAAAAATGCTAAATAATATTAAAGAAGGATTAATGGTAAATCATAAAAAATTTGGTATCGGAACAATTACATGGGTGTCTCAAGACAAAACACATATTAAAGTCGAATTTAAAGAAGGAGAGAAAAAATTTATATCACCAGATGCCTTTTTGCAAGGACACTTAAATATTGTATAAAAAAGGAGAAGAGTAATGGGATTACTAAGCGATTTATTTGGAAATTCTAATAGAGAATTTAAAATTGGTGATAGGGTAAGAGTTAAATATAGAGGGCAAGAAGGATGTATTATAGATAAAAATGGAAATTTATACACAGTGTCTATAAATAATGGACAAATAGTAGATTCTTACGAAGCAAGTGATTTAGAAATATGTTGGTAAAATTGCGATAAGGAATGAATTTAATATATGAAAGATTGGAAATTATTGATTAATAAAAAAATAATTAGTTTAATTATTGGAGATGAAATTATAAGAGAAGATATGACATTTGAATATAAAATGCCTTACATGACGGAAAATGATATAATAGAATTTGCAAAAAAAGTAGGGAAAAATGAGTTTTCATTACCAAAAGCATCAAGATGGGTTTATATGTCCGAATTATTAGAATATATAGTTGAAAGAAATATAGTAAATATTTTTTTTAGAGAGCTATTAAATTTAAGAAGATTTAGAACGATAAATTTGCCTAATGATGGTTATCATAGTCCTAGTATGATATATTGGGAAACTTTACATGGTTTTTTTAATAAAGTTAATCAGGAATTATTTTATGACGGATGCTATATAGATTATGATGTAGAAACGTGGAATTTTGCATTGGTGGATGATGAAAATGAAATAGTACTAAATACAGAAAAAATATCTAATATAGATAAAAATTATATTAAAGACTTAAATAATAAAATAGATAAATCAATAAAAGATCAAGATTATGAAAGCACAATTACAAAGTCTAGAACTTTAATAGAAGAGGTAATTATCTATGGCATTGAAAAGAAAGATGAGAAACCGTCTGAAAAAGGAAATATAAATTCTCTATATAATCAATTTAAAAATTTATACAATATGCATAGTGATTCAAATATGGATAAAAGAATTAATATGCTTTTATCAGGATTTGAAAAAATTATAACATCTATTTCTCAGATGAGAGACAAAAATAGTGATGCACATGGTGTTGGAGAAAAAAGGATAAATTTAGAAGAACATCATGTTATATTGTATGCAAATTCGGCAATTACAATATCTAATTTCTTTTTAGCAGTAATAGATAATGATAAGGGAGGAAAAGTATGTCAAAATTAAATGTAGATCAAAAAAATATATGTGCATTATTAGGAGATAAAAAATCAGATTTTATTATACCAGATTATCAAAGACCTTATGCATGGACTGAAGAAGAATGTCAAACGTTATGGGAAGATATATTTGAATTTTCATTTCCTGAAGGTAAATATAATCAATTTAATAATGATGAAGAATATTATTTAGGACCAATAGTAACATTTAAAAACAATGAAGGGAAATTGGAAGTAATAGATGGGCAACAAAGGTTAACTACAATAATGCTTTTACTTAGAGCATTTTATGTAAGATTTGGTTCTATGAAAACTGAAGAATCAATGAAAACAAAAGAATTAATTGCGAAATGTTTATGGAAAACAGATGAATTTGGTACAGCTAATTTAAATGAATTAAAAATTGATTCGGAAGTTGCTACAGATAATGACAAAGAAGAGTTCCTAGATATTTTAAAAACTGGTGAAGTTAAAGAAAATCAAAAAAGTAAATATGCAAATAATTATAGATTTTTTCAGAAAAAGATAGAAGAATTCTTGAACGAGTATTTAGATGTATTTTCATATTTGCCTATTAGAATACTTAATAATTGTATTTTACTACCAATAGAAGCAGATAATCAAAATACAGCATTAAGAATTTTTTCTACATTAAATGATAGAGGTTTACCATTATCAGATGCAGATATATTCAAGGCTCAATTCTATAAATACTATTCAAATAAAGGAGAAAAAGATTTATTTATAAAAAAATGGAAAGAGCTTGAAGAAACTTGCGAAAAAATATTTAAACCACAACAAGGAACTCCAATGGACGAACTATTTACAAGATATATGTATTTCGAAAGAGCTAAACAGGGAAATAAATCTTCTACGACAGAGGCTTTAAGAAAATTTTATGAAAAAGATGATTATGCAATATTAAAAAAAGAACAAACCTT
>OLQU01000672.1_pt1 | contig 27424 bp, 24 predicted proteins | sample 1672271 | NCBI WGS metagenome assembly OLQU01 (sample SAMEA3136666, study PRJEB25190) | human gut metagenome | biome: human gut; feature: human-associated habitat; material: faeces | place: Austria | collected 2013 | reverse complement strand
CCCGCCCCAGAGACGGTAATGCGCCGCCTGAGAGGCGAGCACGTCCGACACCCCGGCAAGCGGCTTGCCCGTGCTCCAACTGAAGGAATAATCATAATCGTCCATTTGCAGCGGCGTATGCGTGTTCAGCAGGAACATGGTCGCCGCCATCAGCACGAGAATCGCCGCAAAGACGCAGGCGCGAAACGCCGTCTTTTCTTCCATTCGGGCCAGAAAATCCCGTGCGCGGTTCATGCGTTTCCCCCCAGTGGCTCAACGGCCAGCACGACTTTATCGTGGCTCGTCACCGCAACGTCGCGCCCAATCAGCGCCGCGTCAAAGGGCATGGCCGACTCGATCAAAAAGCGCCGCTCGCCCTCCGGCGCCATATCCTCATAAACATTGACAATCATCTCGTGAAAATGCACGCCGTTTTCATAAACCTCTTCATCGCCGACGCGCACCAGCGTTCCCGCCGTCTTGCGCGTCAGGCCGCTGGTCAGCTCGCGCAGAAAGCAGCCGTATCGAATCGACGGCATCACAAACAAATCCCCGACAAAAATCGCCGCCGCACAGGTCAGAATCAGCCCAGCCGTGCACAGCGTCTGGTTGCGCACCGCAAAGCCCGCGGCGCACAGCGCAAAAAACGGCAGCATCGCCAGCAGCATTTTGAAAACGTCCCGCCGCAGACGCCGTTTGTTTTCTTCCGTTCGTTTTTCCGTATAAAACATGGCCGTCGCTCCTTTACCGTTCTCCCGCTTCAAAACGGATCTGTCCCGCGTCGTAGTGAATGGTGCCGGTCGAGCCGCGCACGTCCTTCTTCTCCATGCACAGCTTGAGCAGCTTGGCGGTCAGCATCGGGCCGCCCGCTCGCGTCAGTGCATCCTTCCAGATGGTGAATCTGCATCCCTCGCGGAATCGGGTGCAGTAAAAGCCCCTGCTGTTTTCCGCCACCTTGCCCTGACCGCAGACGGGGCAGGCCACACCGAGCGTCGGTATGCGCTTTTTCCCTCGGCGCTCCTCCTTGGCAAAGGCCACATCCGGCGCGCCAGCCGCGTTTTCAACAAGGAAAGCCGCCAGCCGCGCAATGCCCTGACGGAAGCGCGCTTCGCCGTCGCTGCCTCGGGCAATTTCCGCCAGCGCCCGTTCCCAGCGGCCCGTCGTCTCCGGCGAAGCGATCTCCGGCGGCACCGCTTCTATCAGGTGCACGCCCTTTTCCGTCGCCACGAGGTTTTTGCCGCTGCGCCGCACATATCCCACGTCGATCAGCCGCTCAATGATGGCCGCGCGCGTTGCCGGTGTGCCCAGCGCGCAATCCTTCATCTGCTCGCGAATTTCTTCGTCCGCAATCTGCCGCCCTGCGTGTTCCATATCCAGCAGGATACTCGCGTCGCTATATTCCTTCGGCGGCTTGGTCTGGTCGCGCGTCACCTGTGCGCGCTTGCAGAGCCGCTCGTCCCCGACGGCCAGCGCCGGAAGCCGCTGCTCGTCATCATCCGCCTTCTTTTTTCTTTTGACCTCGTCTCCGCCGTAGACAGCCTTCCACCCTTCCTGCGTGACGGCTTTTCCCGTGCTGAGAAAATCATCCTCGCCGCAGGTCGTGACCACGCGCAGCGCGTCGTATTCGTAATTCGGATAGAACGCCGCCGCCAATCGCTTGGCGACCATCTCGTACAACCTGCGCTCATCCGCAGTCAGATTCACATGATCCGCGCGCTTGCCCGTCGGGATGATCGCGTGGTGATCGGTCAGCTTCGCGTCGTCAAACACGCGCTTGGTCATCCGAACACCATAGGAAAGCGCCTGCTCGCCGATGGGTTGCAGCGCGCCGTCATAGCTGCCCAGCGTCGTCTGCACCTTGCCGAGCATATCGTGCGACAGATAGCGGCTGTCCGTCCTCGGATAGGTCAGCAGCTTGTGCTGTTCGTAGAGCTTTTGCGCTGTCGCCAGCGTCTTTTTCGCGGTAAAGCCCAGTTGCGCGTTCGCTTCGCGTTGAAGCGTCGTCAAATCATACAGGAGCGGCGGCCACACGCTCTTGTGTTCCCGCGCGGCCTGCGTCACCCGTGCCGACCGGCCGGAAACGCGCTGCGCGATCTGCTGTGCGGCCTCCTCGTTTTCAATCTTGCGCTCGCCTTTTTTGTCGATGTACACGCCCTGATAGTCGCCGAAATCCGCGCGCACCGTGTAAAACGGCTTGGGCACAAATGCGTCGATTTCCCGCCTCCGCTTGACGAGCATGCTCAGCGTCGGCGTTTGCACACGGCCGATAGAGAGCAGCACATTGTAGCGGATCGTATAGGCGCGCGTCGCGTTCATGCCGATGAGCCAGTCCGCGTCCGCCCGACAGCGCGCGCTGGCATAGAGCGCATCGTAATCCGCCGACGGCCGAAGGCTGTCAAACCCGGCGCGGATGGCTTCGTCCGTCATGGAGGATATCCACAGCCGCTTCACCGGCTTTCTGCACCCGGCCTGCTCGTAAATATAGCGGAAAATCAGCTCGCCCTCACGCCCGGAGTCCGTCGCGCAGATGATATCCTGCGTTTCCTTGTCGTTCATCCATTTTTTGACGGAGAGAAACTGGCTTCTCGTCTTTTTGATCACCTTTGTCTCCATCTTTTCCGGCAGAATCGGCAGATCCTCCGCGCGCCATCGGGTATATCGCTCGTCCAGCTCCTGCGGCTCCTTGAGCGTAACCAGATGGCCGAGCGCCCATGTGACCACATAGCCGCCGCCGATCAGGCTGTTTTCTCCCCTGTCCTTTGCGCCCAGCACGCGGGCAATATCACGCGCGACGGAGGGCTTTTCGGCAACGACGAGCGTATGCATGGCTTCACCTCATGTCTTTTACTGCGCCGCGCCGCCCTGCTGGAGGCTGGCAAAGCGCGTGTATTGCCCCAGCCAGGCCAGCTTCACCGTGCCCAGCGGGCCATTGCGCTGTTTGGCCACAATCACCTCGGCGATGTTCTTGTCCTCGGTGTTGGGATCGTAATATTCCTCTCGATGCAGGAACATGATGACGTCAGCGTCCTGCTCGATAGCGCCGGAATCGCGCAGGTCGGATAGAATCGGCCGCTTGTCGCTTCGCTGTGCGCCCGCACGGGAAAGCTGCGCCAGCGCAACCAGCGGCACGTTCAGCTCCTTGGCGATGCTCTTGAGGTTGCGCGAAATCTCGCTGACCTCGTTCTGGCGGTTTTCGACATGGCCGTCCGCGCTCATCAGCTGCAAATAGTCGACCATAATCATATCCAGCCCGTGCTCCATTTTCAGCCTTCGGCAGCGGGAACGGAGCTGCGACGGCGTAATGCCGGACGTATCGTCGATATAGATATTGGAGGCCGCCAGCGGGCCGAGCGCGGAGGACAGCGAAATCCAGTCGTCGTCGCGCAGCGAGCCATGGCGAACGGACTGCATGTCCACGCGCGCATCCGCGCACAGAAGGCGCATCGCGAGCTGATCCTTCGGCATTTCCAGCGAGAAAACCGCCGTCGTCTTGCCCGCCATCGTCGCCGCGTAGCCGATCAGGTTCATGCCAAAGCTCGTCTTGCCCATCGAAGGGCGCGCGCCGACAATCACCAGTTCGCCTCCGTGCAGGCCGGTCAGCAGGTTATCCAAATCCACAAAGCCCGTCGGCACACCGTCGATGCCGCCCTTCAACTCGGTCAGCTGCTCGATGCGCAGATAGGTATCCGGCAGAACGTCCGCAATATGCGTCAGCGTGCTTCCCTCGTGGCGGCGCATGATGATATCAAAAATCGACTTTTCCGCCACGCCGAGGATGTCGCTCACTGCTTCGGTCTGCTGATAGCATGCGGAGGCGATGTCCCCCGTTGCCTTAATCATGCGGCGCAGCGTCGCCTTTTCATCCACAATCTGCACATAGGCGCGCGCGTTGACCGTAGACGGCATGCACTGGCTCAATTCGATGAGATAGTTCGTGCCGCCGACACCCTCCAGCGTGCCGCGCCGGGTCAGCTCGTCATCCACCGTCACCAGATCAATGGGCATGCCCTGCGTATTGAGCGCATGCATCGCATCGAAAATTTCCCGGTTTGCGGGCTGATAGAAATCATCCGCCGTAAGCAGCTCAAAGGCCAGCGACAGCGCCTCTCTGTCCTGCATCATGCAGCCCAGCACGCTTTTTTCCGCATCGGCATTGTTGGGCGGTACACGCATAACTGCCTCGTCCACAATGTTCTCCCCTTTTAACAAAAGATAGGGCTTTCCCCCGTTTCAGGAGGAAAACCCAGTGCGTTGTATGGATCAGCCAACCTCAACCTTGGCGGTCATTTCCGCCGTAATGCCCGCATAGAGCCACACGCTGACCGTAAAATCGCCTGCGTTGCGGATGTTGGCCACATCAATGCGGCGCTTTTCCACCTTCACGCCATACTGCTTAAACAGCTCGTCGGCAATCTCCTGCGCGGTGACGGAGCCGTAAAGCCTGCCGCCCTCCGCGCCGCGCGCCACGATCTTGATGGCCTTGCCGGAAAGCGCCTTGCGGGTTTCCTCCGCCTTGGCGCGCTCAACGTCCTCGCGGTGCTTCTGCGCGGCCTTCGCGTTCTCAATGGCGTTCAGATTCGTCGCGCTCGCCTCGCGCGCCAGCCCCTTGGGGAAGAGGAAGTTGCGGGCAAATCCGTCGGAAGCCTCGATGATCTGATCCTTCTTGCCGGTTCCCTTGATATCCTTGAGCAAAATCACTTTCATAGCTTTATCCTCCCGAAATCTTATTTATCATCGTGTGTGCGCGGATCAAACGGATTCGGCGTTTCCTCCTCCATTTTTTCGCGGCGATGGACGACGTCGAACGTCTGATCCGCAATGCCGATCAAAATCGCGGCGGGTCGAATCGCGAAATAGCCCAGCGCAAAGACAATCCCCTGCGCCACGCGCCCCTTGCCCTTTTCATTCAGATAATAACACACGGCGGCTATGCCCTGCAAGGCGAAAATCTGTTCAAATACGCCGGTAAAGACGTAAAACATGCTGCTCGTAAAGCTCGGCACAATCAGCGTCAGCACATACAGTGCCGCCAGCGTCGCGCCCAGCACGCGCCCCCAGCCTTTCGGCACGGTCCATGTGCGCAGCGGCGGATAATCCACCTTATCCCCACGAGAGAGCACGCCCTTGCGCAGCGCGGCCTGCCCCAGCACGCCCGCCGCCACGGAGCCCGTCGCCATCTGCATCGGGATTTCCAGCCGCATCAGGGTATCCAGAATCAGCACGAGCTGCTCAATCAGCTGTCCGCGCGCCGCCGCATCCAGCGTCGCGATATCCACCGCGCCGCCGCTCGCCGACGTGATCGCGCCGAGCTGCATCATCATCGTCAGCACCATGTCGCTGAACGTCTGCGAAACCGAGAACGCCTGACGCATCATATTGGACAGCGCCGTAACCACGTCCGTCCTCGCCAGCGCGCTGACAAGCAGCATCGCCAGACCGATGGACGCAAACATGGTCACGCCGGAACCCGCCGCGCTCTGCCAGAAGCTCTGTTCGTGCTCAACCATGTAGCTCGAAACAACCAGAATCGGCACGAGCAGCACCGCGGAAAGTGCCGCGCCCCAGAAGCCGAAAAACACTGTGCTGAGCGTCACAAGAATCGCCGTGCACGTCGCCGCACTGACCGGGCCGACATATCCCACAAGCAGCAGCAGCGCGATCGGCACCAGCGTCATGCCCTGCGGTATAAACACGGAAACCGCCAGCAGCGGCGAAAGGAGCATGCACAGCGCAATGCTCAACGCCGTCCATCCCCATCGGTTTGAGCGGCGAAGCAAGGATATATTCTTGTTTTCCAATGTGAACCCCTTCTTTTTTAACATCGCGGGCGAACATGATCCGCAAAAGATGTCGTCATTTCAGTTTATTATACCGCATTCGGCGAATTTTGTATAGCGAAAAAATCGGCAGGTCGATCATCCCTGCCGAAAAGCCGCCTTCCCGCGGCATCCATGCCCCAGGCAAGCAGCGCCATCATTCCCTGCAAAAACGCAATATATGCGCCGTAACTCAGGCGATAGATTCCCTCCAGTGGCGTTCTGACCGGCGGCGCGGCCAGAAACAGAAAATCCGTTCCGAGCGCGCGGTTGGCAAAAAACGCCGCAACGGCCAGCGCCTGCAAGGCCAGCAGCACCTGCGGCGCACGGCCGACGCGCGGCCGTTCTCCCATCGCCAGCGCGCTCAGGCCGATGAGCACGATGAGCGCGTGTGTCAGCACATAGCAGGCCGTGAACGCCGTCTGCCAGCGGCTGACGGCCGGTGCGGGAAACACGAGCGCCAGAACCGCCCCCGGCATGCCGAGCAGCCAAAGAAAATCCACGACGAAGGGCGCGGGAGAAAACGCGAGCGCCGCCGCCGCCAGCGCCGATACGCTGCACAGATGCAGCGGAACGGCCTCCCGAATCCGCCCCTGCAGAGCCAGCATGAGCGTCGTCCCCGCCATCGAGCAGAGGATCATAACGCCCATTCGCCGCCGCCATCTTTTCGCCATCTTCCCGCCTCCCGGTTTTATCCTTTCCCGGAAAGGCGCTGCATATCCCGCGCACACCCGCAAAACAGATTCCAGCATCCGCCGCTGCTCCGCGCAAAAATCCGTTCGCTGAGGCCGTCGAAAAGAAGCATAGCGCCCGCGTACCGCTGGCAGCCGCCCGCCCGTCCAGGCGCGTGCTCCGTATGCAAAAGCCGCATGCCGTCTCGCGAAACCGCGTGCAAAAACCCCTCTGTCGCGCAGAGCAGCCGTCCTCCGTCCGCCGCAACCCGCCCCGGCATGCCCGGAAGCGGGAGAATCTGCCGCGCGCCGATCTGCGGAACCGTTACCAGCGTCGCATCCAGCGCGTCATTCAGGCAGAGCGCGTGCACAGTGCCGCCGCACAGCGTCACATCGAACACCATTCCCGGCATGGACAGGCGGCGCAGCAGCGTCAGCGACCGCGTGCTCATCAGCAGCACTTCGCCGCTCTCGCCCGCCGCAACCGCCAGCACATCGCCCGTCTCGTCAAGCGCTATGTTTTGCGGATTCAGCCCCGCCCTCGCCAGCACAAGCGGCAAGCCGCATCCCGCGTCAAGCAGAAGAACGCTGTCCGCTTCCGCGCAAAGCAGCAAAAGGCGCGTTCCATCCGGCGACGACAGAATTCGCTTCATCCCCGGCCCGCCCGCAAAAAGCCCGGTCGGCACAAGACGCTCGGCGTCCAGCCGCCAAACCGTATCGCCCCAATCGCTTGCGCAGAACACAGTTCCGTGCGACACGCAGAGCGCTCCCGCGCCTTCCAGCCGGATTTGCTCCTGCGGCTCGCGTTTAGGCGGCGCAAACACGCGCACCTCGTCGCCGCCCGAGACGATCATCCGCTCCTCCATCGCCGCCACACCCCTTCTCCTCAAGCCTATGAAGCAAAGCAGCCGCGCGTCACAAGCAGGAAAAACGGGATTTGCGTCGAATGATGTCTGTCATGTTCCATTTTTACGCATATACGCATATGAGGAGGATTGACCATGAACATTTATAAAACGCACAACGTTTGCAGCCGTTCAATCGAATTTGAGGTGGAAAACAACATCATCACCGCCTGCAAATTCAACGGCGGCTGCGCGGGCAATACGCAGGGCGTCGCCGCGCTCGTCGTCGGCATGACAGTTGACGAGGCTATCCGCCGCCTGAAGGGCATCCAGTGCCGCAACGGCACGAGCTGCCCGGATCAGCTCGCCACCGCGCTGGAGGAATACAAGGCGAACCATGCCGCCTGAGCCGTGCGGCGCTTCCGACCTCTATACAGAAAAACGGGCTGTTTGATGCAGCCCGTTTTTTCGTTTAGTCCTTGGCAAACGCGCCGCGCGCGCCCTTGACGATATGCCGCGCCTTGACCACGCCGCGCACGCTGGAGAGCGGATAGACCTGCGAATTCCTGCCGATGATCGTGCCGGGATTGAGCACGCTGTTGCAGCCGATCTCCGCAAAATCGCCGAGCATCGCGCCGAATTTCTTCCGCCCGGTTTCATAATCCCGCTCGCCGTGGACGACAACGTTCTTCTTGTCGCCCTTCACGTTGCTGGTCACCGCGCCCGCGCCCATGTGCGCTTTGTAGCCCAGCACGGAATCGCCGACGTAGTTATAATGCGGGGTCTGCACCTCATCAAAGAGAATGCAGTTTTTCAGTTCGCAGGAGTTACCAACCACCGCACCATCGCCGACGAGCACATTCCCGCGGATGAACGCTCCGGGGCGCACCTCGGTTTTTTCACCGATGACGCACGGACCGGCGATGCTGGCCGTCGCCGCGACCGTCGCGGTTTTGGCGATCCACACATCCTCAGCCGGGTGATCGTAATCGCTCAGATCCAGCCCCTGACCGATGGCCAGCACCGTTTCGCCGATTTTAGAGAGCGCTTCCCACGGATATTCGCACGCGGCAAGCATCTTTGCCGCGCGGGTATGCGTCAGGTCAAACAAATCGCAGACTTTAATCGCGTCCATATCAAGCCAACCCTTCCGCCTTGATAGCCTCGATCATTTCGTTCACGCAGGCCTCAGCCGTGCGCAGTTCCTGCGCCTCTGCCATCACGCGAATCACCGGCTCCGTGCCGCTCTCGCGCAGCAGAACGCGGCCCGTATCGCCCAACCTCTCACCGACAGCCTTCACGACCTGCTGCACATGCGCGTTTTCGCGCACGGCGGCCTTGTCGCTGACGCGAACGTTTTTGAGCACCTGCGGATATACAGCCACCGGCGCGGCCAGACGAGAGAGCGTCTGCTTGCTGTCCAGCATCGCCTCCATCAGCTCGATGGAGGTCAATATGCCGTCGCCCGTCGTCGCGTATTTGCTCAAAATAATATGGCCGGATTGCTCTCCGCCAACGCAATAGCCGTTCTGCGCCATGTTTTCATAGACAAAGCGGTCGCCGACGGCGGTTTTCTCATAACCGACGCCCACTTCGTCAAGCGCCTTATACAAACCAAAATTGCTCATCACGGTGGTAACGACTTTGTTGCCCGCCAGCCTGCCTTCCCGCTTCATCTGGCAGCCGAAGATGTAGATGATCTTGTCCCCATCCACAACCTCGCCGTTTTCATCCACCGCCAGACAGCGATCCGCATCGCCGTCGTAGGCAAAACCGACGTCCAGATGGTTTTCCACGACAAACCGCCGCAGCCCGTCGATGTGCGTAGACCCTGCGCCGCGGTTGATGTTCACGCCGTCCGGCTCAGCGTTGATGACAAAGGTTTTCGCGCCCAGCGCTTCAAAGACGGTTTTGGCGATATTCCACGCGCTTCCGTTGGCGCAATCCAGACCGACGCGCATGTTTTTATAAGAATGTGCCGCCAGCGAAATCAAATAGCCGACATAACGGTTGCGGCCGGAAACATAATCCACGATTTCGCCCAGCTCTTCGCGCTTGGCCGACGGCACATCGCCTTCGATCCCCAGTGCGGCCAGATTTCCATCCAAGTACGTCTCGATGTCAGCGATGGTTTCGTCGTCCATTTTCTCACCGCGGCTGTTGATGAGCTTGATGCCGTTGTCATAAAACGGGTTATGCGACGCGGAAATCATCACGCCGCAATCAAAATTATCCACACGGGTGACATATGCGACGCTCGGCGTCGTCGTCACATGAAGCATATACGCATCCGCGCCGGTAGCGGTTAAGCCCGCAACAATCGCATATTCAAACATATAGCTGGAACGGCGGGTATCCTTGCCGATGACCACGCGCGCCTTTCTGCCCTTGCGCGCGCCGTAATACCAGCCGATGAACTTACCGATCCGATACGCATGTTCGCTGGTTAAATCGACATTCGCCTCGCCGCGAAAACCGTCTGTTCCGAAATATTTGCCCATAAATCTGCACCTTTCCCGGCCAGACCGGCCGACCGCTTCGATTCGGTTTTCCCTATTTTATGAACCGATTAGCGTTTCTATTATGAACCAAAGTTTTTCTTTTGTCAACTTTTTACGTCTGCAATCCGTCGATTCCCTGCTCACGCAGGCGTTTTTTTCGTCAAAAAAAGCGGGCTGAACCCGCTTGAGCTTGTTGACATAAGCAAACTTGGCTTGGATAGCAAAATCAAGAAATTCAGCTATTCTTTCATTTGCAGAAACGACTATTCTCCCCCTTCGGGGGGAGAATAGCTTTTTGTCTACAGTCAAAAGCGGGCTGACCCCGCTTATTTCGCCAACAGATCATTCGCGCGCTTGCGCAGCTTTTCTCTGGAAACGCGCTGCGTGAGCACCTGCAGGGTCTTCGTTTCGATGAGCGTAATGGAACCGTAAGGCGCAAGCAGCATCCGTTCGATAGGCGCGCGTTTTGATGATCGCCTTTTCGCAAAGCTGCTGCTCGCTGTCGTCGCCCGCCAGCAGAAACGCGATTTCATCCGCAAATTGCATGTACAGCCGCAGCACCAGCTCCGCCGCCGTTTCGATATCGCTGATAAAAAATTCGCTGCTCCGAACGCCCTCGCTCAGCACCCGCTCCAACACGCCCTTCATTCCGGAAAGCTGACAGGCTTTCATTTTTTCCCGCATCAGCGCCCCGTTCTCGCAATATGCCGCCTGAATCAGCAGCATCACAAAGCCGGGATTATCGCTCTGCCAGAGCGTCGAGGACGCAAGCAGGATGTTGAGCTTTTCGCTCGCGGTCAGATTGGGCTGATCGGCGGCTGTCGTCGCGCTTTGGCAAAGCTCCTCCGCCCGCTGCTGGCAAATCGCCTCCAGCACGGCGAGCTTGCTGTCAAAATGATGATAAAAACCGCCTTTGGAAAAGCCGACCGCATCCAGAATGTCCTGAACGGAGGTGTTTTCGTAGCCCTTCGTATAGAACAGCTTTTCACTCGCGGCCAACAGCTCGCCGCGCCGCGCATCCCCCTTTTTCAAGCCCGTTCCTCCCGTTTCTCTTTGGTTTATTCGTTCGACGCGGCGCCGGAACCGTCGTTATACAGAATTTCATCCTGCATGGCGCGGTATGTCGTCGTCCAGAGTTTCTTTTTCTCCGTCACGTTGCCGCTTGCATCCTTGTAGACCTTGTAGGTATCGACAACGTAGCCCGTGCGCTTCTTGCGTCCGGCCTTCCTCGTCCCCACGGGCAGCGAAGCATCCAGCGTATAGAGCACCGCGTCGTCCGGCTTGATCGTCTTAATCACTTCGGATTCGAGATCGACCGTCTGCCCGTTCGGCAGAAGCTTGCCGTAAATCTGCACCGTCACCGTCTGGTTCTCATACCACGCGATGACGAACACCGGATAATCCCCGTTGTTGCGGAAAACAAAATCCAGAGACGGCCAGTTGACGGTCGCGTCCTCGCCCTTATTGACATAGGACGACGGCCAGCTATGCGCGCTCCGCTTGACGATTTCCAGATCCGCGCGAACCACGGCGTTGAACAGCGTGGAGGACGTCTGGCACACGCCGCCGCCGGTGTCATCCACCAACACGCCGCCCGCGATTGCGCCCGCCTCGCGATAGCCCTTTTCGCCCGTTCGCTGGCCGGTGCAGTCGTTGAAGGACATCGTGTCCCCCGGCTTAACCATGCGCCCGTTCAGCGCCGCAGCCGAAATTTCGATGTTGTTGTTGCGATCCTTGTCCTTGGTCGTCGTCGTCGTGAACGAGGAAATCAGGCCAAACTGCCCGACCAGCTGGCTTTTCGTGATCGTCGGCTCAACCTGTTCGCCCTTCGGCACAATCACACGGTCATATGCGCCTTCATCCAGCGCCGCAAGGATATCCTCCTGAAGCGCCGTTCGGTTCACGCGGTAGCCGGGTTTCGCCTCCGAAAATGTAAATGTGCGCGTCTGCACGTCAAACGCCGCAAGGGTTGCGTCCGTCGCGTCGTATTCAAGGCTGTCGGCGATGATCTCCACCAGCCTGTCAATCGCCGTTCGATCATAGGAAAAGCCCGTTGTAAACGCTGCGCCGTTTGTCTTCGCGTCGTCAATCGCCGCAAGTCGCTCTTCCAGTGTGCCATACCGCCCGATGTTGTATGCCTCGTCGAGCACCGTCTGCGCGTCAAACGTCATCGGCACCTCGTCGGAGGTGATGCGCCATTTGCGCTCGCCCGCCTGAACGACCAGCGAAAACGCGCTGCTCGTTTCCTGCTGGCGGCTGCCGAAAAGCGCGCCGGCCTCTTCGCGGGTCATGCCGCCCAGCTCAACGCCATCCACCGTGACGCCCGGATAATAGGTGTTTTGCGCCACATTTTGAGTGATGGCGGCATATGATTGATATGCCGCCATGCTTTCCTGATAAATTTTCGCGCCGAAAACCCACAGAGCCGCACACCCTGCGATCACGATCAGCGTCCAAAACGGGAACAGTTTCCTTTCCTCTTTGGTGCGCGGATCAAAAGCCATAAAGTGCTCTCCTTTTCGGTTGATTAGTCGCGCTGCTGCTTGCTCGCGTCAATGGCGGAAAACAGCTCCTTCTCGTTCATGCGATACGAAAGGATGTGCAGGCTGTCGGACAGATGCACGTTGTTGACGGCCACGCCCTCCGGCAGCACCAGATCGACCGGCGCAAAATTCCAGATCGCGCGAACCCCGCCGCGAACCAGCGTATCGCAGGTCGTCTGCGCATAGGCAGACGGAACGGCCAGCACCGCGATATCGACCTTGTGGGTCTCCATCCACGCATCCAGCTTTTCCATCGGCTGCACGAGAATCCCGTGCACATCAATGCCGACCAGCGCGGGCGATACGTCGAACATCGCCTGCACGTTAAAGCCTTCCTTCGCAAAGCCGGTATAATTCGCCACCGCGCGGCCGATGTTGCCCGCGCCGATGATAATGACATGGTATTCGTGGTTCAAGCCCAGAATCTCGCCGATGCGCTCCTTCAGATTGGCCACATGATACCCATATCCCTGCTGGCCAAAGCCGCCGAAGCAGTTGATATCCTGCCGGATCTGCGAAGCGGTCAGGTTCATGCGCTCGCCCAGCTCTTGGGAGGAAATGCGCACAACGCCCGCCTTTTCAAGCTCACGCAGATGGCGGTAATACATAGGCAACCTACGCACCACAGCGTCAGAAACTCTTGATTTGTAAGCCATGTGTACTCACCTCTTCAATGCAATCAGAAAAACGTAGTCCTTCTTATTTAGTATATCAGTATTACGCAGCTTGTGCAAGGAAAAGTTGCTCACAACCTGCGTTTTTCAATGCTTTTTATCAATGTTTCCGGACAGTATCAAACGGCTTCCGGCTATCGTTCACCCTTTAGATATCGAACTCCCGTTTGAGGCTGCGCGTGAACAACTGATTCATCTGCTCCTTTGGCTGCGCGCCGTCATAGAGCACCGCGTACACCGCGCGGCCAATCGGCAGATCCACATGATACCTGTCCGCCAGCGCGCAAAGCGCCTTCACCGTGTCATAGCCTTCCGCCAACTCGGTATACGGCTCACCGCGCACAAACATCTCGCCAAAGCGCCGGTTGTGGCTGTATTGTGAAAAAACCGTCGCTTCGTAATCGCCCAGATGGCAGAGCCCGTAGGCGGAAAACCCGTTGCCGCCCATCGCCGCAATCAGCCTGGAGACCTCCCGCGTGCCGCGGCTCATCAGCGCGCCCTTGAGCGAGGAGAGCCCCATGCCGTCCAGCATGCCCGCCGCAATGCCGATCACATTCTTGGCCGCCGCCCCGACCTCGTTGCCGATCAAATCCGTTCCGTAATAGAAGCGAATCAGGCCGCCGGAAAGCTGCGAAATCAGCCGTTCCTTGACCGCCTCGCTGTTGGAATCAATCACCATGCAGTTAGGCACCCCGGCGAGAAATTCCTGCACATGCCCCGGCCCGAGCCACACGGCAACGTCGTTGCTGCCGCCGACGGCCTCCTCCGCAATTTCGGAAAGGCGGCGGAGCGTCGTCACCTCGATGCCTTTCATGCACAGCGCGAACGTCTTCCCGCTCACGCCCTGAGCGGCGATCTGCGCCATCAGCTCCGGCAGATTCTGCGAACGGATGGAAATACAGATCAACTCGCTTTGGAGCGCCTCCCGCAAATCCGTCGTCACGCGCACATCCTCTTCCAGCGTCACCAGACCGTTGGAGCGCGTCTGACGAAACTGCTCAATGTGCTTGGAGCCCTCTCTGCCGTACAGCGTCACCTCATGCCCGATTTTGCGCAGATACCACGCGATAAACGAGCCCCAGCGCCCGCAGCCGATGACCGTTGCCTTCATCAATCTCGTTCCTTTCCATTTTCATAATCAAATGGATTATATCACGTCATCCGCTCGGATGCAACCCTGCCCTTATGACCGGTTAAAGCCGCGCATGCGATCGCGTTCCTGCTTTCTTTCGGAACGCTGCCCGCTTGCCACACGCCCTTTCAGCGGCGTGAGCAGCGTCAGATCAATGTTGCACTGGGTCAGCTCGACGTTCTGCACCTTGACGCGAACCGGCTGACCGAGCGAAAACACCGTGCCGGTGCGTTCGCCGCGCAGCAGCATGCGCCGCTCGTCGAAGCCAAACCAATCCTCCAGCGTGCGCACGGGCACAAAGCCCTCCGCGCCGTTGGACAGCGTGATATACATGCCGTATTCGCTCACGCCGTTGATCGTTCCGTCGTAATCCTCGCCGACATGGTGCGCCATCAAGCGGGCCATCATCAGCTTGTCCGCGGCGCGTTCCGCGTCAATCGCGGCGCGCTCCCGCTCGCTGGAACGAACGGCCGCATCGGCCAGCGCCTCGCCCGTCAGCGGAGCGGGTTGACCGGTCAGCTTCGCCGTCAGCGCACGGCTGACCACCAGATCGGGATAGCGGCGAATCGGCGAGGTGAAGTGGCAGTAATCCGCCATCGCCAAGCCGTAATGCCCCAGCGGCGCGACGTCGTAACGCGCCTTCTGCATGCTGCGCAGCGCCAGCGCGGTGATGACGGAATATTCCGGCCGCTCCTTCGTCTTTTCCAGAATCGCGCGGATGTCGCCCGGCGCGGCGTTATGCCGGATGCCCTTGGCATTTACGCCGATGCCATCCAGAAAATCCGCAAACATCGCCAGCTTCTCCGCGTCCGGCTTTTCATGGACGCGATAGAGCAGCGGCAGGCGGTTTTCCCGCGCAAAGCGCGCCACACATTCGTTCGCCGCCAGCATGAAATCCTCGATCATCATCTCCGCCTCGCCGCGCTCACGGGTGATGATTTCCACCGGCTCGCCGTTTTCATCCAGCACAAAGCCCGGTTCCTCGATTTCAAAATCAATGCAGCCCTGCGCCTGCCTGCGCGCGCGCAGCTTCCCGGCCAAAACGCGCATCTGGTGAAGCGTGTCCGCCACGGCGGCCATCGCGTCCGCCTGCTGCTCGCTTCCGTTAAACAGCGCGTTCACATCGTCGTACACCAGCCGCGCCTTGCTGCACGTGATGGTTCTGGCGATGCGCTCGTCCACCACACGCCCCGCGTCGTCGATTTCCATCAGCGCGGTCAACGTGAATTTATCCTCGTTCGGCCGCAGCGAACAAACGCCGTTGCAGAGCTGCTCCGGCAGCATCGGCAGCACGCGCCCCGGCAGATAGACGCTCGTGCCGCGCGCAAACGCTTCGCGATCCAGCGCCGTTCCCGGCCTGACGTAGTGCCCGACGTCCGCGATATGCACGCCGAGGCGCACATGGCCGTTTTCAAGCTGCTCAAGGCTCACAGAGTCGTCGAAGTCCTTTGCATCGCGCCCGTCAATGGTGAACGACAGCAGATGGCGCAGATCCTCGCGCGTCGGGTCGTCCGCCAGATCCGCCGGGCGGCAGGTGTCCGCCTCCTTCAGCACATCCTCCGGAAAATCGGTGCGCAGACGCATGCTCATCACCAGCGCGTCGAGCGCATAGGTCGCCTGCTCAAAGCTGCCGATGCGCTCCTCGACGCTGACGCACAGGCCGCCTTCATCCTCCCAGCGGGTGACATGGGTGCGGACAATTTCGCCGTCCTCGGCTTCGGCATGCAGGTCGGCGACGGCAATTTCAGCAGGGAGTCTGCGCTCGAGCGGCTGAATCACGCGCACACCGTCGTGCACCCGCAGCACACCCATGATGTTTTCATGCGCATGCGTCAGCACCTTGGCGACAATCACGCGGTCGCGGCCGATGCGTTCCGCCAGGACCGTATCGCCAAAGAGCGCTCCGCGCGCGTTTTCTTTCGCGCAGGTGTAAATCGTTCCGTCCTCGGCCTCCATGCGGATTGCGCCGCGAGCCATGCCGCGAACGGTCAACTGCACCGTTTGTTCCTTTTGTGTGCGCTGGGCGCGCATATCCCGCGCGGGGCGCTCAGAGCGAGCGTTCGGCCTGCGGTTTGAGTAGCGTGTGTCGCTTTTCATATTTCTTCTCCTGCTTTTATCTTGCCTGTTCGGGTCTTCGTTCAATCCATATTTTCAAATTGTTCAAAATTTCAAATTGCTCAAAAAAGAGGCCAAAGCATCTGCTTCAGCCTCTTTCGCTTTCACTTAGCCGATCATCGCAACGATGAGCGCGCAAATGATAAACACACCTGCGGAAACCTTCGTCGCCAGAGCGAGCTTACCCTCCATCGACTTCGCCTTGTTCTTTCCAAAGAACGTCTCGGCGCCGCCCGCAATCGCACCCAGGCCATTGGATTCGCCCGGCTGAAGCAGAACGGTAGCGATGAGGATGAGCGCGGTGATCACAAGCAGCACGGTGACAATACCGTTAAGGATCGCCATATATCTTCGCCTCCTCGACTCGTTAAGCGAATTAACGCTTGGAGAACTGCGGCGCGCAGCGTGCAGCCTTGAGGCCGTACTTCTTGCGCTCCTTCATGCGCGGATCGCGCGTGAGGAAGCCAGCCTTCTTCACCGCCGGACGGAGCTCCGGATCGGCCTTCACGAGCGCGCGGGCAATGCCGTGACGGATCGCACCGGCCTGGCCGGAAAGGCCACCGCCATACACGTTGACCAGCACATCGTAGCGGCCCTCCAGATTGGTGAGCGCCAGCGGCTGACGAACGGTCATCTTCAGGGTCTCCAGACCGAAGTAGTTGTCGATATCGCGGCCATTGATGACCACCTTGCCGTCGCCCGGAACGAGGCGAACACGAGCAATGGCCTTTTTGCGGCGGCCGACCGCCTGATACTGAACCTGTGCCATGTTACAAACTCTCCTTCCTGCTAATTACTTCACCAGCTCGAGCACTTCCGGCTTCTGCGCCTCGTGCTCATGCTCGGCGCCGGCATACACGCGCAGCTTGCGAGCCATCTGACGCCCCAGCGGGCCCTTGGGCATCATACCCAAAATCGCGTGCTTCACAGCGAACTCCGGCTTCTCAGCCATCAGCTTGCTGTACTTGGTCTCCTTGAGACCGCCGACATAACCGGAATGATGGTAGTACACCTTCTGGTCGAGCTTCTTGCCGGTCAGAACCACCTTGGCGGCATTGATGACGATCACATGGTCGCCGGTGTCGCAGTGGGGGGTGTAGGTAGGCTTGTTCTTGCCGCGCAGAATCGCGGCGACCTGGCTGGCCAGGCGGCCGAGCGTCATGCCGTCGGCGTCAACAACATACCACTTGCGCTCGACGGTCTGGGCATTTGCCATAAACGTTTTCACGTGAATTCCTCCATTATCCTGAAAATCAGAATCTAAGGTGCATCGCGCTGGTCAGACGCTCTGCTAAAGCGCGCGCAGATTCTCCCGGGGCTAATCAGTCGAACATACGCACTGGCTATTTTAACCGCTTTCTATCCCTTTTGTCAAGGCTTTTTGCTGATTTTATCAAAGAAATTTGACTTCTTTCCCCTTTTCGCCTCCGTCCGCGACATTTTTTTCAAACCACCTTGACAAACGCCCCCGACCCGGCTAGAATAAATGTCAAGTTCACAGCAACGAACCCAAAGATGATGATGGGAAATAATCAGGGGATTTCTTCCGTCAAGAGAGTCGGCGGCTGGTGCAAGCCGAACGGAACGCCTTTTGAGAACTCCTCCCGGAATCGCGCGGATGAAACGCAGTAGTTCGCGACGGATGACCCCGTGATCGGTCAGGCCTTGTCTGAGGCCGTGAGGGCTGAGTCATCAGCCGAATTAGGGTGGTACCGCGCTGAAAGTCATGTATTCAAGCGCCCCTATGTCGCTTTTTAAGCGGCTGGGGGCGCTTTTTCGTTCCCCGGCCAATCGTTTTGTTTCAGTTTGAAAGGAGAAACCCATCATGTATCAGGGCTGCAAAAAGTATATCCCGTTCACTCCCGTTTCTCTGCCGGATCGCACCTGGCCGAACAACCGCATCGAAAAAGCGCCGACCTGGTGCTCCGTCGATCTCCGCGACGGCAATCAGGCGCTCGTCACGCCGATGAACCTTCAGGAAAAGCTCGATTTCTTCAAGCTGCTGGTGGATATCGGCTTCAAGGAGATCGAGGTCGGCTTTCCCTCCGCCTCCGAAACGGAATATGAAATTCTGCGCGCGCTGATCGACGGCCATTATATCCCGGATGACGTCACCATTCAGGTGCTGGTGCAGGCGCGCGAGCATCTGATCCGCAAAACCTTCGAGGCCGTGCGCGGCGCGAAAAACGTCATCATCCACTTCTATAATTCCACCTCGACCCTCCAGCGCAAGGTCGTCTTCAAAAAGGACATGCAGAGGATCATTGATATCGCCGTCGCGGGCGCAAAGCTGGTGCGCGAGCTGACCGAAGCCGATCAATCCGGCACGAATTTCCGCTACGAATACTCCCCGGAGTCCTTTTCCGGCACGGAAATGGATTTTGCCGTAGATATCTGCCATCAGGTGATGGAAACGCTCGGCGCGACGAAGGAAAACCCGGTCATTCTCAACCTGCCCAACACGGTTGAAATGTGCACGCCCAACACCTACGCCGACCAGATCGAATATTTCATCCGCCATCTGCCCAACCGCGACGCGGCGATCATCTCCGTCCATCCGCACAACGACCGCGGCACGGGCGTGGCCTGCGCGGAGCTGTCCATGCTGGCGGGCGCGGATCGCGTCGAAGGCACGCTGTTCGGCAACGGCGAGCGCACGGGCAATCTCGATATCGTCACCGTCGCGCTGAACATGTTCACGCAGGGCGTTGACCCGATGCTCGATTTCTCCCATATCGACCATGTCCGCGAGATTTACGAGCGCTGCACCAAGATGCACGTGCCCGAGCGCTGGCCGTATGCGGGCAAGCTGGCCTTCACCGCCTTCTCCGGCTCGCATCAGGACGCCATCAACAAGGGGCATGAATACATGCGCGAATCCAAGACCCCGTATTGGGAAATTCCGTATCTGCCGATCGACCCCGCCGATGTCGGCCGCGAATACGAACCGATCATCCGCATCAACAGCCAATCCGGCAAGGGCGGCGCGGCGTTCATCATGGATCACAATTACGGCTACCACATGCCCAAGGCGATGCATCCGGAATTTGGCGCGGTTGTGCAGGCCGAATGTGACAGAACCGGCCGCGAGCTGACGGCAAACGAGGTCTACGAGCTGTTCCACCGCGAGTTCCTCAACATCAGCGAACCGTATGCGCTCTCCCGCGCGAAGTTCTACGAGGAAGCGATTGCGGGCAGCGCGGCAAACGTCACCCATTTCTCCGGCGTGCTCAGCGTGCGCGGCCAGTTCGTGCAGCTTGAGTCCCGCGGGAACGGCCCGATCGACGCATTCTTCAACGCGCTGGGGCAGGCGGGCATCGAGGGCTATTCCTTCATCTCCTATTCCGAGCACGCCATTTCGATGGGTTCCGATTCGCAGGCCGTGGCCTACATCGAGCTGCGCGTACCGGGCGGCCGCCGCATCTTCGGCGTCGGCACGGAGCATAACATCAACTTTGCTTCCGTCAAGGGCATTTTGAGCGCCATTAACCGTTTTGAGAGCGGCATGGCGTAATTCAGAAAACACACGCAAAGATCCCTCCATGATGATTTGGAGGGATTCTTTTTGATGGATGGAACATCGCGCAAAGCCGCTCGAGCGATATGTCCCGACCATTCTTATTCAATCGCCGTTCTGCTCATCCGCGCGCAGAGAATCGCCATGTCGTCGCAGGCCTCGCCTGAACTGACCGCGCGGGCAATCAGTTTTTCGCCCACCGATTGCGGATGCAGCCACGCCAGCTTGCCGATATCCTCCCGCAGGGCGACCTCGCCGCCGGGATATGCATCGCGCACGCCGTCGGTCATCATCACCACCACGTCGCCCGTCTGCATCGTCATCCGGAGCGAGCGGGATTCCACCTCCGGCAGAACGCCCACCGGCAGCGTGTCCGCACCGATGGTTCGCACCTCGCCGTCGCGCACGATATAGGAAGCGCAGGCCCCCAGCTTTTCAAACGCCGTCTCCCCGCTGTGCAGATCGCACACGCAAAGATCCATCGTCGCGTACATCTCCCGCCCCGTGCACATCAGCATCAGCGCGTTCACCACATCCAGCGCCTGCGCCCGCGTGTACCCCGCCCGAAGGCTCTCCACCATCAGCTCAAGCGCCGCGTGGCTCTCCTGCCGGGCGCTGATTCCGCTGCCCATTCCATCCGACAGCGCCAGAACATGCCTGCCGCCCGGCAGAACGCGCGAAACATAGCTGTCCCCCGCCACGTCCTCGCCCGAGCGGCTTCGCATCGCCGCGCCGATTTCAAGGTTCAGCGCGGGCGTCTGCTCGAAAACCGCCTGCGTGCTCAACTGTCCCTCTCTGGCGCAGGCGCGCATCGGCACACCGCAGGCGTCGCTCACCCATTTGACCAGCGACGCGCTCGCTGTCGCCTCCGGTTTGAGCAACATCACTTCCATTCGCCCGGACAGCCGCAGCGCATAGGCAACGCGCACTTCATCCAGCCCCGCGCGCACCAACGCATAGCGCAGCCGGCGATACGCCGCGTCATCCGGGTGGATTTCGCCCAGCGTCCGCTCACAAACCTGATGCGCCGCGGCGCTCGTCTTTTGCAAAAGGCGCACGCATTGGCCGATGATCGGGTTTTCCTCTCGCGGCGCGCCAAGCCCCTCCATCATCCGCGCCGTATCCTCATACAGCCGCGCCCACGAATGGATCATGGCCGCGCTGCGAATGGCAACGGCCTCCGACTGCGTCATCTCCTCCGGCTCGGCGCACTCGATCAGCGAGGTCACGCCCACGCGGCGCATATTGGATAGGGCGAGAAACGGAAGCATGCCCGGCAGCGCGTAGGCGGCGCGCCGAATCGCCGCAAGATCGCCCCGCATCAGCGCCGTTCCCGCCGCCGCACCGCAGAGCATTAGCAGCGCGCAGACCCATCTCCGGTGCGTCTTGATTTCACCCGCCAGAAACCCGCCGACGAGCAGCATGCCCGCCGTCTGCGGGCTGCCCTGCATCAGCGAAACCACGCCGCCCATGACCCCCGCGCAGAAAATCGCCTGCGCCGCGCCGCCGACATACGCATGCTCCAGCGTCAGGTACAGCGCCATGGCGGGAGCGAGCGCCTGCCCACCCGGAAGGGGCGCGAGACCCGCCGCAAGCGATGCGCAGACCGCCAGCACACAAATCGGCCGCGTCTCCCCGTCCAGCTCGTCCCGCCGGGAGACCGTCAACGCCGCGCCGTCATACAAAACGCTGAGCCCAGCGCCCGCCACGGCCGTCAACAGAACGACGATAATTTCATACCCATTTCCAACGCCCGTCACCGCCGCGGCCGTCAACTGGATCAGAAAAACCGCTGCCGCCATCGTCATCCGATTGGCCGGTTTCGCCCAAAGCCCCGTGCTCAGCCAAAGCATCGTGCAGACGGGGAGCTGCCAGCAGCCTGCCAACGCCCCGGCGGCATACTGCGCGGCAAAGCCCAGCATAACGCCCGCAAAGCCCGCCGGAACGCAGAACCCCTGCCGCAGCAGCACAGCAAACATCGCGCCCTGACAGCAATACCCGCCGCCCGGAAGCCGCGCAAACGACAGAATCGCCATCATCGCCGCGCAGAGCATCCGCTGAACCAGCGTGCCGCGCATGCGCAGCGTTCGTTCTATCCCGGTCAGAAACCCGCTTCCAATGTTTCCGCCGCGCATCGCTATTGTTTCCTGTGCCAAAGTCCATCCCCCGCCTTCGTCGGTTTATGGCTTCATTGTATGGCTTCACGGCGCGCTTCATTGTCGTTTTTCTCCGCGAACCAAGGAAAACGCTTGACACAATAGCGCACAAAGACCCGATTGAATCGCGTCATCCAATCGGGTCCTTGCGCATATTCTCAATCTTTGGGCATTTCGCGCGTTGTTCTTCGTCCGTTTTTCGCGCATCCGACGTGCGGCTTCAATCCCACTCGTCCTCCTCGTCGTCATCGGTCAGGCCGAGCAGCTTTTTCGCCTCGCTCTCCGGCACGCCGTTGACGTCGGAAAGGCGCTTGGCGATGGTCTGCGTATGCTGCTGCGCATGATCCAGCTCCTCCGTCGCCTGCCTGAGCTTTTTCTGTGTGCGCCCGAGCAGAGCGGCGAAACCCGCAAAATCCGTGCGGATCGCGCCCAGCAGATTCATCACTTCCTGCGTGCGCTGCTCAATCGCCAGCGATTTGAAGCCCAGCTGCAAGCTGGAAATCAGCGCGGCCAGCGTGGTCGGCCCCGCGATGACCATGCAGCTTTCCTGCTGCACCCGTTCGGACAGCCCCGGAATCCGCAGCACTTCGGCAAAAAGCCCCTCGCTTTGCAGGAAAAGCACGGCGTAATCCGTCGTATAAGGCGGCGCTATCAGCTTTTCGGACATCCTTCTGGCGTGCATGCGGACGGCGGATTCGAGCAGCCCCCGCGTGCTTTCGATATCTGCCCGTGTGCCGTTCTCCTGCGCGACGCACAGCTCATGGTATTCGCGCATCGGCAGGCTGGCGTCAATCGGCAGATACACGGTGTTCTGACCGCTCTGCCCCGGCATGACGACGACATAATCCGCGACGGGTTCCCCGTTGGGGCGCACCGGCGCATGTTCGGCATACTGCGACGGCGCGAGCATCTGCGATAAAATCGCCCCAAGCTGCGCCTCCCCAATCACCCCCAGCGGCTTTGCCCCGGAGACCATGCGCCCCAGCTCGTCGATGCTCCCGGCGAGGCTCTGCACCGCGCTCAGGCTGGCCGTCACCTGCTCCAGACGCTTTGTCACCACCGAAAAAGACGCTTCCAGCCTCTGATCCACCGTCGCATTCAGCTTTTCATCCACGGTCTGCCGCATCTGTTCTAGCTGCTGCCGGTTCTCCGCGCTGATTTTTTCCAGACCGCCTTCAATCGTCTGGCGCATGCGCTCCATGCGCTCCTCGTTGCTGCCCAGCTTTTCTTCCAGCGCCTGATTCACGCCGCCGATTCGCTCTTCATAGGCGCTCAGCCGCCGATCCATCGTCTGGCGCATATGCTCCATGCGTTCCTCTTCCTGCCTGCCGGCCGCGCGGAGCTGACCGCCCAGCGCGTCCATCTGCCCCTGCTGCGTGCGGGTCATTTCCCCCATCATACGCATCATGGAATCGTTGACGCTTTGCACGGTTTCGCTCAATTCCTTCCGCGCCTGAGCACTGTTCTCCCGTCCGGCCTCATCCGCCTGCGCGAGCTTTTCCTGAACGGCGGCGGCCATCTCCTTCACCTGTTTTTCGGCCGTGGCTGATCTTCGAAACATCAAAATCAACGTAATCGCCATCATCAGCACCAGCGCCAGACACACCAGCACAACGACGTAAAGCGCCGACTGTTCAGAGAGAAAAACCATGAAGGGACACCCCGCTTTCTTCCCGGCAGTAGCGCGCGGGAGCTAAATGTGTTATAATCAGCTTGCCCGTTTGGGCAAAGGAGGTAAACCATGGCTCAAAAACGCAGAAAAGAACAGCTTATGAAACGCAGGGAGCGCAGGCTGACCGCGCTTTGCATCGGCGGCGGCATTGGCGCCATGCTGCTGAGCCTTTTCGTCTGTATGATGATTTTCGATATTCGCCCGGATGAAACGCCCGTTTCCGCGCCCGCAACGACCGCGCTGCCGTATGATTCTACGCAGCCCTTTTCCGCAGGCGATCTCACGAGCACGCAAATGAACGACCTTCGCGCAAACGGCCGCATATCCGTCAGCGATGGCCCGCGCGGTGTCAGCATCGGCGATTCACTCGATACGCTGCTCTCCCGCTACCCGAGCACCTACACCAATTCCGAAACCACGGGCGACCTGACCGGCGAACAATCCAACGAGGAGATGATCCTCTATTGTGCGCAATACTTCGAGAATCAAAACGGCGTGATGACCGCCCTGCCGCCGCGTGGGCTGCTCACCGTCGATTCCGGCTCGATCATCGTGACCCTGATGGCGCCGACCTCCGCCTATCCGGCCGGAACGCTGGAGCAATACAGCCGGTATGAGCACGTCTACTGCATCTACACCGTTTCGCCCGATACCATGACCGTTCAATCCATCGTGCTCGGATTGAGCCGATAAAGATGGTTTCATTATAGGAAAGAAACGCCTTATTGTCAATTCCCCGCGTATAAAAGGTCTTTTTCGTCATGCACCGCTCATGCGAAAAAGACCTTTTTTGATTTCAGCGTCGTTCAAAAACGCCGCCCGTTTTTTTCGCAAGCTCCGCCCATGTCATCATTTTCGGCACAGAAAAAGTTTTTTCGTCTCCCGTTGTGATGATCTTCAGTTCACCTGTCTGCGCATCAATGGGAATCTGCGAAAAACCGTATGTTTTCCAGATCGACCGTTCCGCATTTTCCTGATTTTCAGCTTCAAAAATATCCGCTGTCTGCTGGTTTTCCGTCGTAAAATATCGGCAATCCAGTACCCATGTCGGCACAGCACACGCATACTCCGTCATATCCGGATTCGAATAACGCAGATAGCCCAAGCGAAGCGCATAAACCGCCCGAATATTTCCCGCTTCAATTTCCCTCTCAATGCGCTTCAGTATTTCTTCAAGCGGCGCAAGCGGAATATCATCGATCTCCACCGTGCGAACCCGATTCACACCGATGTGCACAAAATAATCTGACTCATCCGATGCGGCCATCTCCATAAAAATCTTCGTATTCCAGAACGAACCTTTTCTGTATGGTTTCAAACGCCGTTCTTCTGCATCGTCTTTGTCTGTTTTCGTATAAGGCACGGTAAAATGGTTTTCCGCCTGAGAGGACGCGATGGCTCCGATCATGGGGATTCCTTCTATGAGCTGTTCTGCTGTAATCTGATAAAATCCCGTTGAATCACCATTTTCATATCTGCAAATCTGAATCCGTTTAGGCGCGATACGAATGGATTATCCCGGATATACAAAGTTCAAGATATTCTGCCATTTCTCCATGGTCTGCTCAATGGTCCAGTTCTTCCCCGGAATATAGCGCTGCCGCATATCCACTTCCCAAGGATATTTCCATTCGACGGCCATCTGCCGATCATCCGCCGCGTATTGTCCCGCTTGAATTGTCACGTCTTTCACGGCTTCATACTTCGTCGTACTGCCGTTTCCATTTGTCAGAAGCTGAATTTCAACCGTTTGTCCATCAATGTCATACGAACAGAATGTCCCCCCGTCTCTTTTTTCCGTTTTCTTCTGAATTTCTCGGATCATTGTCTCATTCCACGGCTTTTGATTCTCCACCGTTACCACCGGGCAGCGTTCCACCTCCGGCACAATAATCGGAACATCGACGCTCACCTCTCCATTTGGCGTGTCGTATTTTTCTTTCCATCGCCCCATCTGCTCGACCTGCCCCCGCAGCTCCGAGATGGAAACCATCTTGCCTTGCGCCATCGCCAGCGTTGGCATAAGCAGCATCACGCCAAACGTCGTAATCCATCGTTTCATCCGAATCCCTCCTCGCCGCTTTGTTCTCATGTGTAGCGGAAATCCCCATCGTTTCTCCGTTCGCTTATTAAGACGTAAAAAGCATCGGATTTTATATACCCATTTTTCAAGTCTTTTGATTATTCTTTTTTATTGTCCGATTATGGCGAATTGCGATTGTTTTCGTTTATAATATTAAGTTTCATGTTGATACAGCACAAATCTACCGACGTCATTTAGCCAAAGTCCAAGCATACACAAGACGCGAAAAGCATCGTTCTTCGCGCCTTGTGTGCTTATCTGCTGTGGTACCAAGTCGGTACCACATTCTTCATTCCGTCATACCATTCTAGCACCTGCGCAGCCTGCTTCCGCATGACCTGAATTTGTCCCTCTCCAAAGGGCATTGCCCACGGAAGCGAACCGAGAGTATTTGAGCAGATGTAAAAAGCAAGCAGTTTCCAGAATTCCATCGGGATATTGCCGCCAAAGTAGCCATCCACCATACCGGCAGCAAAAGCCGGCGCTGTTTGCGCGCACCAGACAACACGGTTAAATTCCTCCCATGGATCGCCAAAATCGTCCCGGTCAAAATCAATGATTGTCAGCACACCGTGGCTGTCGATCATCATATTGCCGATGTGGTAGTCGCCGTGTTGATAGCTCTGGGGTCTATCCTTCAGTAGATGCCGATTCCGGGTAAGGTAGGCAAGAAATAAATCCCCACCGCCATCATACTTCAGCTCGCAGTTTTCATACATAGCGATTCTTCTATCAATCTTAGCGTTAAATCGAATTTCCCAATCGGGAGCATTCGCCGGAGCCGGAATGGTATGGATTGAAGCCAATATGCGTCCTGCATCCAGACCATAGCTATACTGCTGCTCGGAGCGCATTGCCATCATCGCGTCCTCTGCATCTACACCATCAATCCAGCTTTGAATAGAGTAAACCCCTTCGTCGCAGATTCCAAATTCCACAGGCAGACACATGGGGATATCAAGCTGTGAAACTTCACTCATTTTCTCGTATTCCCGGCGCTTGCGTTCCAGTCGATCAATAGACGAAATCCGAAGAAGGTACTTTGTGCCATCAGCGGTAACGGCACAATATTTCTGATCTCCCGACCAACCTTTGACTATTGGTGATTTGTTTACAATCGACTCCAGAATCATGTATTATTCCCCCCCTGTAAATCCTTCAGCCAAGCGTAGTTTGTCCTCTTCGCAGTAGTCAAGTTTTCCCGGCCTGTTGCTTTGTACATCCCTCTCACCTCGTTTCTCATGTTTTATAACTGTAGATGAGCAAACAAATAAAGACATCCCGACGTGGTGAATGGTACAACAAAAACTCATCCAACCACCGCCACAAAAGGAGATGTCTCACACCTACAGTGTAAAGCAGTCGGAAGAATTTTGCAAGATCTTAAACGCATTGCGGCTCAGGAATTTTTATCCGATGTCTATCTAGAACATGTAAAGACCATGACCCGCTCTGTATGACGGTTGCAAAGCAAAACTTTTCATGGAATCCGGCAACGTCCTACTCTCCCAAGTGACTTTTCCTGCCTGAATCCTGCACAGCGGGCGGCAGAAAAAATCCTAACCAAGTACAATGTTGCACATTGGTCGGGATAATCCGGAAAACAAAACTTTCCGGTTATATGAAAAGAAAAGACCCACCCTCACGGGCAGGTCTTTCTTTTCATGGAATCCGGCAACGTCCTACTCTCCCAGGTCGTCTCCAACCAAGTACCATCGGC
>OLQU01000667.1_pt1 | contig 27501 bp, 27 predicted proteins | sample 1672271 | NCBI WGS metagenome assembly OLQU01 (sample SAMEA3136666, study PRJEB25190) | human gut metagenome | biome: human gut; feature: human-associated habitat; material: faeces | place: Austria | collected 2013 | reverse complement strand
ATGTAGATATATCTTCGGATATCATAATAACAGAAACTGTTGATACATCAAAATATGCTGTTTCGATTTCTAAAAAAGAAGAGAATGATAAGTATTCAGATCCAGTGCAGGCGAAGTTGAATGGAAATACAGCTGTCATGAAACAGCGGATTGAGGCTGCACGAGGAGATGTGATTGGATTAAAGATCACAAATGAAAACACAGAATCAATACCAGACACAGGAGTGCATTTAGGGAAGAATCTGCATGCATGGATGTTGCTCACTATAAGTATAGCGGTGGGTCTGCTCTTCTGGAGAAGAACGAAAAACAACGGCAGCAACCTTAGTTGAAGGAGTTTTACATGGAACATATCTTGCAAAAAAGACATGAAAAATCTTACAGATTTGTTGCATTGAAAGAGCAAAAGAAACAAGTATAATTGTATATAAACTAACACCATGGATGTCCGAGTTAATCTGAATTAGGCAGGACTTCTGAGAAGATTATGGATGTCCGGATAAATTTATGGAAGAGCAGGATGAAGAAAGAAACCAATATAGCAAACCCTAATAACAACATAGTACAGGAAACTTCACTAGCACAGGATATTGTTCAGCTGCTGCTTAAAATCGCCTTTATCATTCTGGTGGTATTTCTGATTTTTACATTTCTTTATGGAATTGTAAGGGTAAATGATGTCTCCATGAAACCAGCGATCAAAGATGGAGATATGGTTCTGTATTATCGGTTAGATAAACGATTCATATCGGGAGATGTAGCAGTATTTGAAGATGATGGAAGAACAACCTGTGGACGGGTTGTGGCAGTAGCCGGAGACACTGTAGATATTACAAAAAATGCTCTCAAGATAAACGGTGCAGAGCAGATATCTCAGGACATATATTTTAACACTACTCGATTCAAAAATGGAGTAGATTTCCCGATTACGGTTGGGGAAGGGCAGATTTTTGTGCTTGGAGACAACAGACCACAGGCATCAGACAGTCGTATCTATGGCTGTATTGATACCACGAATATCCGGGGAAAAGTCATTGCGGTTATTCGGAGCAGGGGAATATGATCACCTTGTCCGTTAATCAAATAAAAAACAAAAGAATTCACAAGGGAGGAACTAAAATGAACATGAAAAAATTCACAAAAAGAATACTCGCCATTGTCGCAGCAGGTGTTATGACAATGGGAATGGCAATGCCGGCATTTGCAGCGGAACCCGACACAACAAATAATGCAAAAGAAGCCTATATCAGCAAGACCTATAATACTGAGGTGGGAAAGGCAGAGACATTTAGCTTTACTGCTACACAGATTACAGAGGGCGAAGATGTAATAAAGACTGCTCATCCTGTTACAATTCCAACAATTAGTTTTGAAGCAACTGAACTTGGAACAAACACAAAAAGAGCTAAGATTGATTGCGGAACTTTTAATGAGGCAGGTAAATATTCCTATATAGTAAAAGAGAGTGGAGCAACTCCAGCTGTTACAGAAACAGCATATGAAAAAATGATCATGTCCGAAGCAGAATACAGAATGGATGTATATGTTCAAGATACAGATAGCGGACTTGAGATTAATAAGATTATTGTAAATATATTAAAAGATGACGAGGGCGAGGCATTTGAAGAAGGAACCGGAATAACCGGTAAAGTGGATGTTGGAGATTCAGACCAGAACGGTTTCAAATTTGTCAACACTTATGTGCAGGAAGCTGGTACAGGTGAAAACCCAGATCCTTCAAAACCAGACCCTGACTATACTACAAACGGTTCCTTAAATGTATTGAAGAAGGTTGTAAAGAATGTAAACTCTAGTGATGCAACTGCACCTGATTCTAATGAAGAATTTGACTTCACTGCAGAATTTACTTTCCCGGCAGGAACAGATCAGAACACTCTTGGTGGTGTAAAAGCAAATGGTACTGTGATTACTCTTGCAGGTGGCAAGACTCATACATTTAAACTGAAAGCTGATGGAAATATGAAATTCACAGAGCTTCCAGTAGGAACAACAATTAAAGTTACTGAGGCTGCTAAAGCAAACTACAAGGGAAGTGCTGTAGTTACACTTAATGGTGTAGAAACATCTATTGCAGCAGCAAAATACAATGAAGCACTTACAGCCAATGGTAAACTTGGCCAGAAAAAGAACATTGTTGACGTAACCAACAGATACAATAACGTGCCAACAACTGGTATTATCATGAACGTCCTTCCGTATGTTCTAATGATCGCTCTTTGTGGTGCTGCTCTGACAGCATTTGTTGTTTTTAAACGCAGAAGAGTACAGAAATAATTTCATAAAATCATAAAAGTAACAACAAAGGGAATGTGTGCGGCGAGACTCCGTCGCATTCCCTTTTATAACAAATAACATGGGTTTATATGCTTAGAATTTTGTAACAGCCAAAGAGGATCTGTTATGAAGTTCTAAACATATAAAAGATACAGAATCATGCAGACGGGAAAGGATATTACAGGAATAGTTTATATGAAAAAAACAGCGAAATTTATCGTCAGAATGATAGATCATATGGTAAATCTTACAGCATTATTATTGATTCTTATAGTAATGTTCCTGTCCTGTTATATGCTATGGGATTCAAACCAGGTATACCAGGCAGCAGATGCTAAAAATTATGAGGCTTATATACCAACGGAAAAACATACAAAATCTTTTGAAGAGTTACAGAAGATCAATCCGGATATTATCGGTTGGATTCGGGTAAATGACACCAATATCAATTATCCTCTGTTACAGGCAGAAGATGATGACACTTATATGAATACAGATGCAGAGGGAAAATATTCCTTAAGTGGTTCGATTTTTTTACACTGTGCCAACAAACCGGATTTTTCAGATTTTAATAATATGATTTACGGACACCATATGGAAAAACACAAGATGTTTGGAGATGTAGGAATGTTTACAGATAAGACGTATTTTGAGAAACACCCATATGGAAATCTGTTTTTTGACGGAAAGGATCATGGCGTAGAATTTTATGCATTGATTCAGGCAGATGCTTATAATGAGAGAATATTCAGTATCTGTCCGGATGATCCAAAAGCAAAGCAGGCATATCTGCAGGAAATATTGGACAATGCTTTATATAAAAGAAACTTTGAGATCACACAAAATGACCATTTGGTTTTGCTGATAACATGTACTTCAGAACTGACAAATGGAAGAAATATTTTGGTAGGAAAGCTTTCAGATCAGATTTATCCGGAGAAAGAAAAACCTAAGAGCCTGGGAACGGGAATTGATGAACTAAAAGAAAAGATGAGGCAGGTGCCGGTTATCTGCTGGATACTTCTGCTTATTATCGTGTTATGGATAACAGATAGAAAAATGAGGAAGAGGGGAAAGAAAATATGAAAATAATTGATTTAAAGAAAGTAAACAGTATATTGTTGGTTATGGTCATTTTTCTGAGTTATCAGATACCGGTATGGGCAGATACGGATCATACTACTGTAAAAATTCCTGTACAGCAGATCTTTTCCAGTGAAGCTGAGGATATTTCGGGTAGATGTTCTTATGTTATGACAACGAATCAGGACGATGCCCCTATGCCGGAAGAAAGCAGGAATATGAAGTATTCTTGGAAAATGGAAAATAATTCAGCTGTGGAAATCGTAATGAAGGTAAAGACAGCTGGTTTGTATCAGTATAAGATTTATCAGACATCGGAGAAAAAAGATAATTACCAATATGATCAGAATAGCTATGTTGTGATAGTCGAGGCTTTTTATGATCAGGAGAATCAGTTGAAGGTGGTTACAGTTGTAAAAAATTATAAAGGTGAAAAAGTAGAAAGTATCATATTTGAAAACTGCTATATAGGAAAAGATAAAGAAGAAGACTCATCACAGTCGTCAAATGCACCAAATGTACCAAAGCCACATAGATCAAGTAAGAGTGGACGTGTGAAGACAGGTGATGACAGTTCTATTATAGGATACTTTATACTGTTGGTTATCTCAGCTGTTTGTATGGGAATTTTGATAGATGAAAAACAAAGAAGGAAGAAAGAAGAATCACAGAACAAGAAATAACAAGAAATATTCAGCAATGAGGGTAGGAGATGCAATTAAAGATTACAACGGATTATGCAGTTAGGATTGTGTATTATTTAGCTTTGCACAGAGGGACCGTCACAGCAGCGGAACTGTCCGAAGCATTAAAAATCTCAGAAAGCTATATTCCAAAGATAACAAAAAAATTAAAAGATGCGAATATAATTACAGCCTGTGAAGGGATAAAAGGAGGGTATTTACTTTCCAGAAAGCCAGAGGATATCTCTCTGTTCGATATAATATCCTCAACAGAGATAACTATGAAAATAAATCGCTGTCTGGAAGAAGATGGATTTTGTTCTCGAAATGCCACAGATTATTGCAGTGTGCATAAGACATTCTTAAAAGTACAAAAGCTATATGAAGATTCATTACGAGAGGTTAAGATTTCAGATATGATATAAAGAAACACCCAATTTATACAGGAGAGAAGTTTTTCCACAGACTTATGGAAGCAATAATATTGTGGTTATGGTCAGTAAAAATGAAGACAATATATGTATATTGCTGAATATAACATTCACAATAAGCAAGATTGGGGTGATATAATGAAAGTTGAAGTGGGGACAGTGGTAGGAAATTTAACGGTAGATAGTGATAGTGGACTTAGAAAAAATCGTTATACCGTTTGGAAATGTAAATGCATTTGTGGAAAAGAAATCCTGTTAGACACACGAACCATCCAACGAGGCACAGTTTTAGACTGTGGTTGTATTACTAAAGTAAAGAAAAATATTCATGATATAAGTAACCAGAGATTTGGAAGATTGATTGCAGTAAGACCACTTGAAAAACGTGACCAATCTGGAGGTGTTTTATGGGAATGTAAATGTGATTGTGGGAATGTTTGTTATGCAAGTGGAATACAATTACGAAAAGGAAATATTAAAAGTTGTGGTTGTCTGAGTCATCCTACAATAAAAAATTGGTTTGGTAAACGATTTGGAAAACTTATAGTAATAAAATATGTGGGAAAACAAAAAGGTGTTCATTATTGGAAATGTAAATGTGACTGCGGAAAAGAAACTATTGTTAGCCAGACAAATTTACAAAATGGACATACAAAGAGTTGTGGATGTCTTCAAACAGAAAGTGGAATTAAAAACTTAAAATTAATAGAAGGTACGTCAATTAGCAAGCTAGAGGCAACAAATAAACGATTATATAAAACAAATACCAGTGGGTTTAATGGTGTCTATTATGCGAAGAAAAACCGTAAATGGATTGCACAGATCTCTTTTAAGAGAAAAACATATTATCTGGGGGAATTTGATAATAAGCAAGAAGCTATAGAATGCAGAAAAGAAGCAAATCGCTGTTTATATGATAGTTTTCTGGAAAAGTATTATTCAGAAGCAAAGAATAAGAGAAATTACCGGTAACAATGATACCGATTTGTATAGTTATTTTGAAGAGCATGAGGAACTGCCGGATATCATAACGGTACGTCGATTTTCGGGGGCAGATACGAGTATGTTTCAAATACGCTCTAGGAAGAATATCATATGTTATTTTCAAAAATGCATCTTTCCCCGCTATTTTTGGAAGGCATTTGATAGAGACAGACATATGCGTCCCCAAGGCATTTGTTTGTCGATAGATATTAGATATTTTTTAGAAATTAAAGCATCTTTCCCCGCTGTTTCCGGGGAATATCTGATAGAGGCAGGCAGTATGAATCCCCAAGATATCTGCCTGCCATTTTATATTTTTGAAGGATTTAGAAAACTAATGATAAGAAAAATATAAATCTGACACCCGACCATTATGCCGGGCACAGTGAGGAGGTTAAGTATGAAAAATCATCATTCATCTGGAAAACACAGACTATTAAAATAGGTCATTATGCTGTGTCTGGTTTTGGTACCTGTCTGTGGAATATCTATTTCGACTTTTGCAGTGAACACAGACGGTCGGATAAACCGTGCCGGGCAGGAATCTACCCAGATAATGGAGGAAAGCAAAGAGACATCGGTGGCGAATGAAAAAGATTTAAAAACCGAACAGGAAAAAAAGAAAACTTCGGAAGACAGTTCGGAGTCACAGACAAAAAAGGAGAATGAAACAACGAAAGAAGAATCGGAAGATAAGGATAATACACAAGACGAAAAAGATTCTAAAGAAACAGACACAGAGGAAGAAGTAACCGAAGATAATTCAAAAAAAGAAGCTGCGGAAGAAGAAAAGAAGACAGAGAGTAAAAAGTCTGAAGGGATAAAGGAAGTTTCAGAAGAAGCAACAAAGACATTAGAAGAGAAGACAACAGAAGCAGCGGAAAAATCAGAAGAAGCAACACAGACAGAAAGTGACAAAAATAAAGAAATTGCCGTAAAGGAGTCTGAAGATAATTATTACATTGGACAAGCAGCAATTTATTATCTGTCAAATCCAACTGGTGATCCATGGACAAATGATACAGGTGCCTGGGCACCAACCCAAGAAACAAGTGATGTTTTATCCAATATTAATACAAAAGGTGCGACTTGGGAAGATGGATATGTAGGAAATACAGTTTATAAAAATAAAAATATAAAATCAAATGTAGCAAGCTATATTACATCATGGCCAGACAGTTCCACAGGAAGTACCTGGACAGTAAAACGAGATAACAACACAACGGGTAGCTATTTTACATTTATATTAAATTCTATATGGGATAGCTATAAATCTTCAGTGGCAACGGATTTGAACATTAATGTAAGTGAATTGGATAAAACTCATATTACAGAAATCACATTAACTCCGCGTAAGATTTCAAGAGATAATGGAGGAACTTATCCATATCATATTGACTGTGCGCTGAGCATTAAAAGTACAAAAATTTTTACAGCAAAGTTCTGGGTGAAAAATCCTGGAGAAAGTGAATATAATACACAAGTCGATGCGAAAAATTATCTGATAGGAAGTAAGGTTAAAAAAACAACAAATGCTACGATTGGTTCCACTAAAGTAGTAGATGGTGTTACCTATGTCCTTGATGGCTGGTATCCAGAGAATGCCGCGGGTGGAGCTTGCGACAGTACAAAAATTAATCAAAATCAATGGGATTATGACCCATTACCTGCTGAACTGGCAGATGGTACAGTAAACTTTTATGCACATTACAGTCCGACTACTACTTCTATTAAGCTTAAAAAACTGGTAACAGGAAATATGGGTGATAGAACAAAGAAATTTCATTTTACTATTTCTATAACAAAGGAGAATAAGAACGTAACATTTAAAGTTGGTAATACTCCTAAAAAAGTAAGTGGTAGATAGCGAATACCTTGACTAAATTTTGACGAGACTGTAATTAATTCTGTGTAAACTCTAAAAGAGCTATATATCCTCTTGGATTGATGTTAAAATAAATATCAATTCAGGAGGATTTTTTTATGGCACGAAGAAGAAAAATGGATCCAGAACGCAAAGCGTTCATCAACAGCTTGTTGGAACACTATCAACCAAAGGATGCTCAGGATATCCAGGACATGCTGAAAGACCTGTTAGGCGAAACGCTGCAAGGTATGTTAGAAGCTGAAATGGATGATCACCTTGGATATTCCAAGTATGATTACAAAAACAAAGAAACAGACGACAGCCGTAATGGTTATAGTCCTAAAACCGTCACCTCTTCAATGGGCTCGATCGATCTCGATATACCACGAGATAGAAAAGGAGATTTTGAACCACAGATCGTGAAAAAGAATCAGACAGATATCTCAAACATTGAAGATCAGGTACTTTCTATGTACGCAAAAGGAATGACGACAAGAGATATCTCCTCTCATCTCAAAGATGTTTATGGTGTGGATGCTTCCGCAGAAATGATATCTCACATGACAGCTCGAATCCTTCCTATCGCAAAAGAATGGCAAAATCGGCCACTAGAAAGAAAATATGCCATTGTTTTCATGGATGCGGTACATTTCCATGTTCGAGAAGACAATCGAACGGTAAAAAAAGCGGTTTACGTTGCTATAGGTGTTAAACTGAATGGAAAACGTGAGGTTTTCGGCATGTGGGTAGGTGGAAATGAAAGTGCAAAATACTGGTTATCCGTCCTCAACGAGATAAAAAACAGAGGTGTGGAAGATATCATGATCGTATCAGTAGATGGATTGACCGGATTCGGGGATGCGATTCATGCAGTATTCCCACAGGCAGAGATTCAAAGGTGTATTGTGCATTAGATCCGTTATTCTACAAAATTTATCTCTTACAAAGATTTGAAGCCATTTATGGCAGACTTAAAACTGGTTTACAAAGCAGATACCGAGGATCTTGCACTCACAGCTTTGGATGATCTGGAAGAAAAATGGGGCAAAAAATACCCTGCTTCCATTGGATCCTGGAGAAATAACTGGACACAATTATCCACATATTTTAAATATCCATCTGAGATACGTAAATTAATATATACTACAAATTCCATCGAAAATTTTAACCGCCAGCTACGCAAGGTTACGAAATCCAAGACTATTTTTCCGACCGATGATGCCCTTTTCAAGATGCTCTATCTGGCAATGATGGATGTCACAAAAAAATGGACCGGAAAGGCTTGGGACTGGGGTCTGACACTGGATCAGTTATGCATCTATTTTGGGGATCGGATCCAGCCAGAGGATATCGATTAGGCACAGATTCAATCGCATATCAAGGGTAAATAAACGCCCGATTTTCTCGGGCGCCCTTGACATGCAATAGAATCCATGCTACTAAATAAACAACAGGCTGAACAGCAAAGTATGCCATTCAGCCCATTACATTATATTTTTGTATTCTATAAACCTATGATTTTATCATCAATCTGAGAGGTTTACACAGAATAATTTACACTACCTATTTTTCTGGTAATAATTTTCCCATTGTGTTGGCGATGTCTTTTAACTTTTCAACAGAATAGCCTGTATATAAAATAATTTTGTCTAAAGGTTCCTCATTTTCAATCATCATCTGAGCAAGGGAATAGCTTTTTTTATCTTCGCCTAACGCTACAAGACCATTACTAAGATTACACATATTTTGCACCTCGCTTTCAAATTCTTCTGTCATTGCAATATGAAAATCATCGTTTAGACGCTGCTTTTTTTCTTCTGGAGATGTAGAGGGTGAGAAGAGTCATTTAGTAAATCAAGAATCTCCAAATCACTTTCTTTATCAGTATCACCAAGATTTAAAATAACAACTTCCATTAAATCATAACTTTCAGGGGAAGTGTAGGGAGTGCCATGTATGGTATCTTCGACAGTATGATATTTAAAAATACCATTTTTCCGCTTCTTTGCTGGGTCAGGACATATCCATATACTATATACTTTTTGAATTTTCTCATAATGTTCATCAGTAAACACTGTTCCGTATTGTTCAGAAATCATTCGGGCACAATAATAAAATCCTCGTGTTACTAATGGATAACCCGGTGTATCATTTAATTGGATTTCAAGATTTATAATGAGTTGTACAGGCTCATCACTGTCTGGTAGACAGGCTTTGAAACGAATATCATAGTATACAGTCTGTTCATTGATAGAGTTTGCTTCGGTGTTAAGTCCGTCAATTCGTTGGTTGCCGTTTAATCGAGTGTTTTTATCGAGGTAATCTTGATGTACAGAGCGTTGTGATATTTCAATGTCTCCTGTTAAGCAGTTATCGCATATAAATTGAACACTATATTGCGAGAATTCTTTTGTACAGGATTTTAGTATCCATGCAATAACGGCATTATAAGTTAATAGTTTTTTTGCACATTCATCGTACTTGGCTCTGCCTGCGGTTAAATCAATAGTATGTGCAATATTTGTTTGCTTTAGAATTATAATCACCTCCGATATACGGATATTGTGTAAGTCTATGTTAACATAATTATCTTTAATATGCTATACTTAATTCCAATAAAATGTAAATAAATTCCAATGGTGTAATAGATAAATTTAAAAATATTAAGGGTATATTATAATACTGTCAGACTTGGGATACATCTGAGGTGTCATTGGAACATAGGAAATATCCTCTTTTTAGCGAAAGTAAATAAATTCAGTGATATATTATAAGCTTGTATACATTATAATCTTACATCATGCATTTATGCATGAGACTTTTTTCGTTGTGGTAAAAAGAAAGGGGGATTGCAGGAGCGTATCAGGATGATAGATTAAAAAAGAAACCGACATAAAGCCGGCTTCAAAAGAGAGGAAAGTATGAAAAAAATCTATCAAAAATCTGTTGTTGTTTTTGATGGTTTTATGATACTGGAAATTTGTGAACAGGTTGTGAGCAAAGAATGAAGATAATCTGACGAAAAAAGAAATTGCTGACGTTTTTCTGTAAGAAATAGAATAGGGCAGTAGTATCAAAAGAAACCTATAACGAAATAGTGTCAAAAGTGGACCGTTGGGTTTGGCAAATCATATAAAAGTGAGTGTCAAATCTAACGGTCGTTTTTTGTGATATGGAAAGGAAAAGAATCATGGGAAAGATTTATGGGTATGTGCGAATTTCAACTAAGAAACAAAACATGGAGAGACAGATTCGGAATATTCAAAAAGAGTATCCCGAAGCGGTCATTATAAAAGAAGTGTATACAGGAACAAAGTTTCAAGGCAGAAAGGAATTAAATAAACTGATAAAGCAATTAAAGGCGGGGGATACCGTAGTGTTTGACTCAGTATCAAGAATGAGTCGTGATGCAGAAGAAGGGTTTCAAGTATATCAAGATTTATATAAGAAAGGAATAGAGCTTATTTTCTTAAAAGAGCATCACATTGATACAATGACATATAAAGCGGCTCTGCATAATGGGATTCCGCTTACAGGAACAAATGTGGATTATATTTTAGAAGGAGTTAATAAATATCTGATGTCATTAGCAAAAGAGCAGATAAGGCTTGCGTTCTTACAGTCACAAAAGGAAGTTACGGATTTGCGGCAAAGAACAAAGGAAGGAATTGAGACAGCCCGGATAAATGGCAAGCACATAGGTTTAGCATCGGGAACAAAGCTTGTTACAAAGAGATCCATCGAATGTAAGGAAAAGATTCAGAAATATAGCAGAGATTTTGATGGGATGCTGAGTGATAAAGAGTGTATACAGCTTATTGGAATTGCACGAGGAACGTATTATAAATATAAAAGAGAAATAAAAGACGGAATTTGTTAAAAGTAGATTATGCAATTAAAATTATCATAGCAGGTTGGACAGATGATAGCATAAGAAAACTGATTTTTAATTACATTACAGGGAAGGATGAGGATTGATTCATCCTTCCCTTTTCTTGACTTTTTTTATTTTCTATAGCAACTCCATTAAAGTTGGATTTTAATTATTTAACTTTCTACCGTAAATTCTCAAATCATAATGATACACCATCTTCCTGTAACAAGAGTAACATTCCATCACCATAAGGAGGATATATCCAATGGGAATTATTAAATCAATCGTAACTATCATTATTATCATTACAGGAAGAAAAGGAGGAAAATAAGATGGCAGCAAATGTAGAAAGTATGTTTTATACAAGAACGGCACCCTGGCATGGATTAGGAGTCAGAGTAGAAGAAGTACTAGGGTCTAAAGAAGCATTGATTCAGGCAGGACTCGACTGGAAAGTAGAGCAGACCGATGTATATGCGGCATCAGGAGAAAGAATTCCAGGATATAAAGCCAATATCCGAGATATTGACCGTAGTGTATTAGGAATCGTGGGTGACAGATATAAGATTGTCCAGAATGAAGAAGCTTTCGCTTTTACAGATGGATTGTTGGGAGAAGGGGTAAAGTACGAAACTGCCGGAAGTCTTGCCGGAGGGAAAATCGTCTGGATGCTTGCAAAACTTCCAGAGAAATACATTATCTCTGGAGATGCTATTGAACCATATCTAGTGTTCTGCAACTCTCATGATGGTTCAGGTGCAATTCGTGTCGCTATGACACCTGTACGTGTTGTATGCCAGAATACACTTAATCTGGCATTAAAAGGCGCAAGTCGTGTATGGTCCGCCAGACATACGGGCAATGTAATGAGTCGTATGGATGAAGCAAGAGAGACATTACAGCTTGCCAATGCCTATATGTCACAATTAGGACGGTCTATTAATGAATTACAGGCTAAGAAGCTTACGGATAAGAAAGTACTTGCTATGATTGATTCTCTGTATCCAGTCAGTGAGGATTTAAGCGAGATGCAGAAGAAAAATAATTTAAAACAGCAAGAGACATTAAAAGCCTGATATTTTGATGCACCTGATCTGCAGGGAGTAGGAAAGAATGGGTATCGCTTTATTAATGCGGTATCCGATATGGCTTATCATGGTAAACCATTACGTCAGACAAAGAACTATAATGAGAATTTATTCAGGAAAACGATTGACGGTCTGCCAGTCTTAGATAAGACATATCAGATGGTGTTATCGGCATAAAGGGAGGGAATAAAGTTGAATCCAGTAAAAGATGTAGTTGAAGGGAAAATTCTTTCAGAGATGAAAAAGTACAGACAATCAAATAGAAATAGTTTTGCAGCCACTACAACCGGCTGTGATACTGGAGATACAGAAAACGCAGGACATCCGGTCTATGAAATTTTCTGTATCATTTTAAAGAAATTTGACCCAGTACTCTTAGAAAAGTTATTAGGGGTAGCCGATTTATTTGAATATTTAAAGCAGTTATGGAACAAGACAGAGAAAACAGAAGAAAAGAAAGGTGAGGAAAGATAATGAAAACATTAGAACAGGAAGTATTAAAGAAAATTGCAAAAAAGAGTTTATTTGTAAAGCTGGTTAATACAGAAAGAAATAAGTCATTAGTTGAGCAGTCCATATCAAAAGAATTTTTAGATCTTTCCGCAGTCGTAAGAGTTGTTCTGAAAATGGATAAAGAAGGAATGGCTTCAATGGCATTATCAAAAGGGGATGCTGAAATCTTAGGTATGACCGAAGAAGAAATTTATGCTGCGGCATTGGCAAATACATTAAGACTTTTCCCACCTAAATTAATGAATTTAGGGCGATATGTAGAAATGCGTATTGGAGCAGAGCTTCCACTGGGAGAAGATGAAGTAACAACATATATCCTTACCAATCAAAAGGAAGTGGATGGAGCGATCTATTTTATGAGTCCAGAAGTAGTTGGAGCCATTGCTGAGGCATTAGAAGATGATTTATATATCCTTCCATCTTCCGTAAATGAGGTTCTTCTTGTAAGAGCAAGTGAACTGGAAGACGGAGTCGATGAACTGAAAGAAATGGTTCGAGATGCCAATGAAACCGTTGTGGCTGAAAAAGATATTTTAAGTTATAACGTATATCATTATGACAAAGAACATGGCATTACCATTGCAGCATAAAGGAAGGGGCAGTTAAAAATGAAATACGATATTGTGTGTTCCACGAAAAATTTATCAACAGAAGAATGGCTGAAAATAAGAACGCTTGGAATAGGCGGCAGTGATGCAGGTATCATTGCCGGATGTAATCCTTACCGCAGCATCTTTGAGTTATGGCAGGAGAAACGTGGGGAGATTCCAGTAAGAGAAGAAGAATCCGAAGTAACGCATTTCGGTAAGGTTCTTGAAGATGTCGTAAGAAAGGAGTTCATCCAGCGTACAGGCTTAATGGTAAGAAAGAAAAATTCCATTCTTAGAAGCAAAGAATATCCTTTTATGATTGCAGATTTAGATGGTGTCGTCAGTGAGTTTGACGGCACTTATTCTATTTTTGAAGCAAAGACCGCTATTGAATTTAAAAATAATGACTGGAAGAATGGAGAGATTCCTAAAGCCTATCAGTTACAGGTTCAGCACTATCTGGCAGTCACAGGCTTTCAGAAAGCCTACATTGCTGTATTGGTAGGCGGCAATAAATTCTATTGGACGGAAATATACCGGGATGAACAGTTTATCAAGATGCTGGTAAGCATGGAATCTCACTTCTGGCATTGTGTCCGGGAAGGGGAAGAACCAGATGTGGATGCATCTAAAGCCACAAGTCTTTATTTGGGAACAAAATATAGTAATCCAAAGGTTGGTTCTATCATTGACTTGGATGAGCAGATGCTTTCAGCCATCGAAAAATATGAGCAGATAAAAGTAGAGTTAGATTCATTAACAGAGCAGAAACAGCTTATTGAGAATCAGTTGAAATCTGCATTAGCAGAAAATGAAGCAGGCAGAGTAGGAGGACACATCGTAAAGTGGAAACCAATAGTTCAGACTCGAATTGATTCTAATAAACTCAAAAAAGAACACAAAGAGATTTACGATGCCTGTAAAAAGGAAGTAAGCTATCGTAAGTTTTCAGTAGCATAATAATAAAAATATAGTGAGAGGGTATCTATAATGGTATCCTCTCTTTTTTGGAGGTATAAAATGAAGAAGATTCGGGAATTAAGAGCAGATGAGATTGAAGTTCGTGTAGGTGTTGTTAGGAAAAACGGTATATCATTATTGCTGTACAAGGATGCACGTTGTGATATGAATATATTAGATGAAACATTCGGAATCGCGGGTTGGCAACGGAAACATGAACTGATAAACGGGGCATTATTTTGTACGGTTAGCATCAAAGACGAGAATGGAGAATGGATTTCTAAACAGGATGTAGGAGTGGAGTCTTACACAGAAGCAGTAAAAGGAGCAGCATCCGATTCTTTTAAACGTGCCTGTTTTAATATCGGCATAGGCAGGGAACTTTATACTGCCCCGTTTATCTGGATTCCATCAGACACAGTAAGTATTGCAGAGGGCGATGGAAAGTTAAAAGTAAGAGATTCTTTTAATGTGTCATACATTTCTTATGATGAAAATGGAAAAGTCATTAAAAGTCTGGAAATCCGCAATCAAAAGAATGAGATTGTATGTCAGTTTAACATGGGGAATAAAGTTTCTAAACAGGCTTCTCAAACGGCAAATAAAAACCAGCTTTCCGATTATCGTATGGGAAAACTGTATGATGAAATGAAACGTACCGGTGTGACAGAACAGCAGATTGTAGAACGCTTTCATGTATCTTTGGCGAATTTAACAGAGAGAGATTATAAGAGGATAATGAGTGCGTTAAAGAATACAGATACAAGAGCAGCATAAGAAAGGAGATTGTCATGGAGAAAAACAAGTTTATTGAAGTGCTATTCTATGAATTATCGTGTCAGTTAGGTAAAGAATTTGAAATGAAACAGAAGCGTGTCTGGAAGAATAACGGTGTATCTTATGAAGGATTGGTTATTGAAAAGCTGGAAGAGGAGTTATCGCCTATTGTTTCTTTAGACAGGTGCTATGAAGATTTTCAGGCAGGAATCAGTGTACAGGAGATTAGCGAGCAGGTTTTAAAAGAGTACCGCAGGACAGCGGGGAACATTTCGTTATTAAGTCAGCAGGATATATGGAGTTATGAGCGGATTAAAGACCGGCTCTATGTAGAGATGGTGAACAAAGAATGGAACGAGCAGTATTTGGAGCATAAATACTATGTTCCATTTCTTGATTTAGCGGTCGTGTATTACATAGATACACAGCCAGATTACAAAGAGGCTCCGTCGCATCGAGGGACTGCGGTAACAAAGGATATTTTTAAAATCTGGTCGGTAGAGCCGGAAGTAATATGGAAACAGGTTTTAGAAAACATGGGAAAAGAAAGCCTGTTTTTGATGCTGATCGTGACAGAGGAAGAAAATTCACTTATGACTTTGGAAGATGTTTTGCAGAAAAATCAAGGAGCATTAGCCTTATTACAAAAGAGTGTCTTAGATGAAGCAAAGAAAAAGATTGGAGAGTCATTTTATATGCTGCCTGTTTCAATTTTTGAGTTAATGATAGTTCCCGAAAGTCAGGCAGATGAAGTGGAGGAGATGAAAAAAGCAATTATTGAATCTGATAAAGAACTGCCAGCGGAATACCTTCTTTCAAATAGTGTGTATTATTATGGAGATAAAGGAGAGGCAGAGGTAGCAGGATAGATATTTTGGTAATTCATATGTAATAAAAAACGGAAGAAAGCAAGATGTTTCTTCCGTTTTTTATTTAGGCTCTTTTTTTGAAGAGTAGATTTTATGGAACATCTGTATATACTGTTTAAATAAATCTAATTCTGCATCTGTTCCAGACTGCAAAGAATGGATCAAAGAATCCGGAAACAAGTCAATATATTTATTGGAAGAACGGCGATCAAGAATAAGATAGTCAAGGGTGACATGGAATAAATCGGCAACTTCAATAAGCTTTTCGATAGATAAGCGGGCATTACCACATTCGATCGCACTACAATGTCTGACGGAAATATTTAATTTTTCCGCAAGTATTGCCTGAGTCATATGATTTTCCTTACGAAGTTTAGCGATTCGCTCACCCATTAACTTATTTAAATTCTCCATTCCCTCATCATCCTTTTTTTGACACTACCTACAAATAATAGGAGGATATAACAATGGGAAAATGGATTGAGTGGATGTGTACAGTATGTGGGGCAAAAAAATAAGAAATGAGAATGTAGGTAGACCAATGCTAGGCAGATGTTCAAGAAATAACGGAAAACCTCATAGATGGGTAAAAAATAGAGAACACTAAAGAAGCGTTCTTTTAAGAAAGAAGGGATTTGTAAATGTGGGGCTGGGGAACAGCGGCAGTAGGAAATCCGTCGATTAAAAAATGTGCATTTTGCAAGTACTGGTATGACCCAGCTTGTGAAATGATTACACCATCTACAGCCGGACGATGGAAATATAAGATGGGAGTCAAAAGACCTTGCCGACTAAAGAAGAATGTAGAAGTAAAATCTTCTATAAGTTGTTCTAGTTTTGAATGTAAATTATAGAGCGGAATATAGGTACCAGCGGTATGATAGTATATCGCTGGTATTTTGCTAAGGAGAATTGTGTATGAGTAAAACAAGAATTATCGTGCTATTGATTGTAATTTGCACTTGTCTGTCACGATGTGGTAGTATGATAAAAGGTAAAAAGGTGGAAAAACATAGTACCCAGTCAGAATATATGAAGATACTAGAAAGGGAATCCCAGATTGTGAACGATGAAGATTAAGTATAAGGAATACTAATTAGTAGCATAAAATATAGGAAGACAGGAAGAAGTAACATGAAAGTTCTTCCTGTTTTTTTGTGTAAAATATTTACCGAATAAAATTTAAAATTAGTCTATAAAGGACAAGAATAAACCGTCTTGAACGGTAATGAACACATTTTTAAAAATAAATGAATGAGGTGATAATTTATGTATGAGTATATTCCAGAAGTAATGACATTCAAAGAATGTAAAGAACTATTAAAAGTTGGAAAAAATACTTTGCTTGATTTGATACACACAGGACAGATACAGGCTTTTAAGGTGGGAAGTCGATGGAAAATAACAAAGCAGTCTGTAATTGAATTTATTCAGTATAGATAAGTCTGTGTTGAGGACTATTTTTCTCTATGATAAAATAATATTATAAAAAATTATTGTAAGTGATATAGATAAAGCGGTAAGGAGGGCATTGTGGATACAGATATTAAAATGTCGGTAAAAGCAACGGATATCAAGGCTCAGTATGATGATAAGGCAAAGCAGCTTATAGGTCATAAAATCATATTGGCTCATATACTGGTAAATACTGTAGAAGAGTTTAAAGGCATGAATCCGGCAGATGTAGTGCAGTATATTGAAGGAGAACCACATATTGGTTCGGTGCCGATAGATGGTGGAGTGACTAATGTAGAAAAACAAGAGAAAGTAATTGGGTTAAATACAGAAAATAGCGAAATCAATGAGGGAATGATACGCTTTGATATTATCTTCTATGTTCGGATACAGGATGGGCTTTCACAAATTATTGTAAATGTGGAAGCACAGAAAGCAGAACCGTCCAGTTACGATATACTAAATAGAGCGATTTTCTATGTGAGCCGCATGATTTCTTCTCAGAAAGGAAGAGATTTTGTAAAATCTAATTATAATGATATTAAGAGAGTATATTCCATTTGGATTTGTATGAATATGGATGAACACAGTATGAGTCATATTCATCTTACCAGAGATGATATAATTGGCTCTCATAATTGGAAGGGAGACATTAATTTATTAAATATTGTATTGGTAGGGCTTGCAGAAGATTTACCAGAGAAAACGGAAAAGTACGAATTGCATCGCTTGTTGGGAGCTTTACTATCTTCAAAGTTAAATGTGGACGAAAAGCTTGATATTATAGGGAATGAGTTTCGGATTCCTTTAGAAAGCGATATCAGAAAGGATGTGAGCGAGATGTGTAATTTAAGTCAGGGAATAGAAGAAAGAGGTGTTGAAAAAGGATTGGCTGAGGCGGCTATCAGAATGTATAAGAAAGGATACTCTATAGAACAAATCAGTGATATATTAGCTATGGATATCGAAAGAGTAAAGGATATTGTAAATAATAATTAATTTAGGATGAGAGACTTGATTATAGAAGAAGGGGCTGTAAAAAAACTCCCCTAACAGAAAAATCGCCCAGACCGTGTGTGGTCTGAGCGATTTTTTGGTATAATGTATTTATGCTACTAAACCAAAATACCAATAATAATTATACAGCTCGTCAACTGAAATTACCATTAGAAATCGAAAAATTAATTGATATTTCTGATCCGGTATACACTTTTTGTGAAGTTATGGATCACATCGACCTATCAGGATATTTTGTAGAGAAAGGCTACAAAACAGGCCGTCCAAGATGTGATGAACAAAAACTGCTTAAAGTGATACTCTTTGCTTTTATGGAGAATGGCGTTTGTTCGTTGCGCAAAATTGAGAAGCTCTGTCATAATGATATTCGATACATGTATCTTCTGGATGAAATGAAAGCACCTACTTTTGCTACATTCGGAAATTTTATCCGAAATGAACTGACTGCTTCCATAGAGCAGATATTTACAGACATAAATACATACATTTTTACAAAGGATCATGTGGATTTGCAGCATACATACATTGATGGTACAAAAATAGAGGCAAATGCCAATCGTTATACGTGGGTATGGAAAAAGTCCTGTATGAAAAACCGTCAGAAAGTCTTTGATAAGATCTCCATTCTGATTGATGCTATGAATCAGAAAGTACTTGGATATCTGGGAATAAAACTTGAAAAGCGTGAAGAGTATGCCATTGATTATGTTTCTGAATTGCTGGCGATGTATAAGGAAAGAACAGGCATTGATGAAAACTCCTTTGTTTCCGGCTGTGGACACAGAAAAAGTATTCAGCAAAAACAATATCAGGAATTGGAAGGATATTTAAAACGCTTAAAAACTTATGTGCATCATATAGAAATCTGTGGTAATGAAAGAAACAGCTATTCCAAGACCGACCAGGATGCGACTTTTATGCGTCTGAAACGAGATTACATGGGGAATGACCAGCTTCTACCGGCATATAACTTACAGGCTGCTATCTGTGACGAGTACATAGCCGTAATTGATGTAAAACCATATGCATCCGATATGGAATGCTTTGTACCCTTGATGGAAAAATTCAGCCACACATACGGTCATTATCCGAAATATCCGGTTGCGGATGCAGGATACGGTTCTTACAATAATTATCTTTATTGTGAAGAACATGGCATGGAAAAATACATGAAATTTACCATGTACAAAAAGGAAACAACGGACAAAAAATACCATGAAAATCCGTATCGTGCTGTAAACTTTTCAAAAGATGCGGATGGAAATCTCATATGTCCAAACGGGCAGAAATTTCTCTTTAAGAGAAGACAGCATGTGAAATATAATAAATATGGGAGAACAGAAGAACTGTATGAATGCGAATCTTGTGAAGGATGCCCTCATAAGCAGGACTGTTGTCCAAGAGCACACAAAAACCGAACAATCCGAATGAATGAAGAATTAACTGCCATCCATCAGGAAGTACTGAAAAATCTTGAGTCCATACATGGTGCTCTTTTAAGAATGAACCGGAGCATTCAGTCCGAAGGTACCTTTGGTGTGTTAAAGTGGGACAGATCGTATAAAAGATTATTCCGAAGAGGCGAGAAAAATGTAATTCTCGAACTTACACTGATCTCATGTGGATTCAATCTTTATAAATATCACAACAAGAAGCAAAGACAAATGAAAGTTGCTTAAAACTTAAGCGTTATTGGCTTAGGTTTATTAAGTGCACCATTTTTTTGACAAAAATGTACATGTTTGATCAGCAACAGAAAGATTCATACAAAGAAACGCCAGAACCGGCATTTGCCGGAACTGGCGTTTCTTTATCTACGGACTTATTTTACAGCCCCTTTTGTGGCTAAAACAATAGATTAATCATAATTTTCGTCGGTGTCCAGCTCTTGGGCATCGGCATCTTTTAAGTAATTATCTAAACAAAAAGTTGCCTGATTACACGGAAAGTTTGAAAAAAGATAGACACTACTATCTGTACGGAGTAATCGGGAACGTCCTACAGCCTGCTCTAATTCAGAGGAGATTAGATAAAATTGAATACGCTGTAAGCTTATATTCTTGTATGCCATCATTAAAAATTGGTATCCTTTATAACTAACTTTTCGATTTTTTAGGGAACCGTGTTCTGATATACCGATAGAAAAGGCAATCAACTGATATAGATAGGAAGGGAAATGTGGAGTTCCAATAATTACTCCATTTTTTCCAGAATAATAATCTGTACCAGTAAGGTTTCCAAAATGTAAGGTGTGTTCCAGAGGAATATCATTTTCATATTTCTTGAAAGTGATACCATAATATACATTGTCTGTGTTAGCCATTATTTTTTTGAATAATGTAGAAACAGTAGGACAATGCAGAGTGTCTTTTTCTGTAAGGTCTTTTATTGCTTTCCTGCTCATGGAATACCACGGATACTGAATCAGATGACCTTTATAAGCAGCCTGTTCAATTTCATGATAAATTATTTTTCTTTCAGGAAAGAATAAGTTGTAGATGTCTTCATCTAATGTTGCGGATAGTATAATCAGCTTACATTTTGGGAGTCGAATTGGAGCAAGATATTTAATGCTATCTTTCTGTTTCATATAGCAGTCTGCCTTCACAAAATCAGTGAGATTATCGGTGACTTGGCTGTTTTTAATTATACCTGTATCAAGCTCAAAAGAATAACGGTTTTTGTTATGTCGGCATTTATTATCCTTTAATTCCAGCAAATCTTCAATTTCCATTCGTTTTTCTATGGGGAATATGTTTTCTTCTAAAGTTTTTTTAAGAGAAGAAAGCTGAATAGAGCCAGTGCGTGTAAGCATCGTATATAAAATATCTTCGTCTATTAATACTTCAAAACTTTTTAATAGTTGATGTGGAAGTGATAAAAAGCGGGCATGGGTCATAATAACGCATTTTGAAGGATGAGCTAATGCTGTCTCTGGATGGAGATAATTCATAAATATTGAATTGTCGGTTAGTTTATGAGCATATGTTTCTATAGAGTCCAAAGCCTCTTTAATAAATCCCTTATTATAATATTCCTCGATAGTTTGATGAAGTTTTGGTGGTAAAGGTAAATCATCAAAAGAAGGTATTTCTAATATATTATCTTTTCCTATTTTTTGGACGAGTTCTGTTTTTAGATTATTTGTGGGTACTGCAATCAAGAGCGGCTTTTTATGTTTCTTTGATTTAATTAAGTTGACATATAGTGTTGTCTTACCTATTCCAGTCTGCCCCGGAATTAAGTGGATATTTGCAGCTTTCTTTTTGATTGCAGCATTTAGCTCCGAAGATACCTGTTCCACACATTCATCTATAGAAATGTAGTTTTGTTTATTAGAATATGTAATCTGTTTTCTGCCACGTAATGTTTCTAATAGATTTTTTGCATGATTGCAGTTATTCGCATATTTACACACATGACATCCAGTAGGATTATAATTCTCTTTTTTTATGTAACTAATATCATATTTCCATTTATCTATATTGGAATCAGGATAATATTCTTTTAGCGTTTCTAAAAATATCTTTTGGTATCCAGATAAAAAGAGGATATTAGTAGCTAATAAGTATTTTTCATTATGACTCAAAGGTTCTCCAGAACCAGTAAAAAAATCTTTCCATAACTTGCAACACATACATATTTTGTTGGAAGATACTTTTTCTAACATAGAAATATCTGCTTTTTTATGTATGCAGTGAGAGGAAGAGATATTTTTGTCTTCTTCATTTGATTCATAAAATATGATTTTTGAAGAAGTTTTTGGAATATATAACTCATATTTAATATTGCTTCTTATTTTTTCTTCATTTTTTATATAAAAAAAAGAAGAACACCCGCATTGAGTATTGTATTCTTGAATATCAAGATGATTGTTATTTATGTTGAGTTTGTACTTGTGAGCAAAAGATTTTAAATTTCTGGAAAAATTTTTCTTGTCAGATACATAAAGAAATCTTTCGTATTCTCTTACTAAATTGCATACATTAAATGTATTTTCTCCTGTTTCGTCTACAACTTCATGAAATTCCCGTAATCCTTTTCCTCCATAAAATAATCTGGCAGTCTCAAAACAGTGTTTGTCTGCTTCTGGAAACATTTTTTTTAACATCTTTAAAATCATATCAGCTAACCATCTTTCTGTAATCGGAACGATATGACATAAGATGATTCTATATTTGGGGTGTTCGGGAGTAGAACTGAATGTATCGTAAGAAAATACAATCGGAAGATGGTATTCAACTAATTTCCTTTTGATTTTTTCATAATCAGGTTCGTCGTCAAAATCTATGCCGAATAATTGGCATTGTTCAAAATTCTCTTGTTTGCTCGCCAGACCATTATAGGTTGCTGGGAGGAAAGCCTGTCCATGTTGCCCTACGCAATCTGCTATAGTTTTTATATCATAATAATTTTCTTCTTGTGGCAAATGTATTCTCATTTTTCTTGCTTCACTGTCTATAGGTTTGGTCGTATATCTGCACTTATCAAGTGCTACTTTGATTTTCATTTTTTTACCAGCTTTCTATTTAATATTTAGAAAGTGTTATAAACTTAATTATTTTTTATTAGAGATGGGAGCGAGGATTTGGTTTAGATATTTTTTTCAACATGGGAGAAGGTGTAGATAGTTATAGAAGGAATATATGGCTGTGAAAAATGGAATGAGTAGGGAAAAATGGAAGATGATTTGTGGATTACAATTTTTATTTTTATATTTTATTCAGAATATGGGCGTTTTTCCCATGTTGTGAACAAAAATTAGACATAATTAATTTTGTGTGATTTAATAAAAGAAAATCAGAGGGGGTATATAAAATGACATCCAATAAAAGAAAAACGGAGAGCGTATATAAAATGACATTTAATAAATGGATAAAAAAACAAAAGGATATATGGGAAGAATTAGAAAATCAACAAAATGATACAAGAGAAAAAAGGTGTAAATTTTTTGATGACAGAATAAAATGTGTTCTTGGAATATATAGAGATTCTAAACAATCTTATGAAGGAATGTTTCAAGATAACAAAGATACAGTTAAAAGGATAAAAGGGGTATCGGTTGATTTTACAGGAGAATATAAAGAAGGACGTAAATCTTTCGATGAAGATATACAATTTGGAGATAAGGAACAGATATTTTTTAGAAAAATATTTGAAATGTTTCCTACAACTAAAGAACTAACTTTAATAGAAAACAATAAATGGGAAGAATTCGATATAAAGGACAGAAATGATTTATTTGATATAGTAATAGATATGTTGGAAAATAATGACTACTGGCTTCCAGTTGAGTATGGTAGTTGGGATTGGTGTATGCAATGGGAAGGTGGAGAGTATCAATGCAAAACAGATGAGTTAGAAGAAAAGTTATTTTTCCCTCATATGTATAGAATTAAAGAAAAATTACTAAGATTAAAGGGAGAAATGATTTATTATCAAGAATTAAATAAGAATAAGTTGACAAATAGAGAAAAAGTATTTGAACAGGATTTTGATAGGTATATAGCTATATTAAATGATAGAGTAGTAGAGAGGAATTTTCCTTGTAGAGTAAATGAAAAGATAAATAAAATACAGCAGTTACGGTGCGGCTTGCCTGTAAGACCAATAGTCACGGATGATGCAGTTGTAGAAGAAGTAATTACAGAAGAAGATAGGTTCTTTGAAGCTGGATTAGATAGATATTTGAATTGGTTAGATGAATATAAAAATGGAATTGGTTATGCTCAAAGGATTATAAATAAGATAGAAATTATCGAGAAAATGTGGAGTATATATGATGTGACGTATGGTAGTGTTCAGATAGATAAAGCGTTAAGTACTTCAAGTTTAAGAAAGACAATACAGGAGGTTGTTCTTGAGGAAAATAAAGATAGGAGAAATAAATACCGTGAAATGGGTATAAAAATGGAGGCGGATTGTAAAGAGGATGAGCTGTTTGAACAGAATTTAGAAAAATATATAAACCTTTTTCCAAAAGAGAGAAGAAGTGAAGCGGATGATTTTGGAAAGATGCTATGGGAGCAAATAAAAATTGCAAGTAAAAAAATTAGAAGAAGGGACTGGCAAATATATAGAAGTCACAGATATAGAAATCGAAGCTATAGGAGTCAAAACTACAGATATCAAAGTTGCAGAAATCAAAGACACAGAGACAAAAATTACATAAGTAGAAGATACAGAAAACGAAGATACAGAAACAAAAATTACATAAGTAGAAGATACAGAAATAGAAGCTATAAAAGAATAGATAATAAATAATAATATATGAAAACCATATCTTGGAACTAGGAACTGAGATGTGGTTTTTTTGTATAAAATTTAATATTATATCATAAAAAATAGAAAATAAAAAGGGATAAAATGTGAAAATAGGGAAAGTGGTTTTTTGGGGGATTTTGAGTAGTTAAAAGTTTGCTATTATAAGGACAGCTTCAAAAGCGCAGAGAAGCGATATCGACACTATGAACTGACGAGTTCAAACTAATTAATACAATGATTTTAGATTTTAGGAGGATACGAAAATGGCAAGAGGAATGTCTAAAGAAGAATTTTGGAAAACAGTTTATAAGAGCGAGCTTATAGCAAAGATGAGTGATAATCGACTGAACGCATATGATGCCAATTTTTCAAAGCCAAATTTTGAAGAAGAGTTTTATGATTATTGTATGGGAGACGGGTCTAAGCCAAGGACAAATGATGAGTCTATTGAATCGTTCTTTGGAGAAGGTCGGGAGACGGTGCAGGAACAGGACGTTGATGTGACTTCTGATGATGTGGATAAGTTAATAGAGGAGAGTAGGCAAGATGAGGATAAGAATAAATTAGAGCAGGCAAAACTCAAATATCATTACATATGGAGTGAAGCATGTATGAAGCGTTTGCAGGCTGAACTTATCCAATTAATCTCATATAACCACAACTTGTCAGAAAAAAATGACAAGTTGGAGAATAAGAATAAGGAATTATCTAACGAATGCCGGGTGTTGAAAAAGAAAATCGGGGCATTAAAAGAAGAATTGAGTGAGTTAAAACAGCGTCTGAAAAAATATAGAAAAGTTGTCTGGAAAAATATTAAGAACGGGAATTGGAATAATAAAAAGACTCGTAAATTAATACAAAAGAAAGACATAGATGACTTAGTAGGCATGTTTTAGCAGAAGTTTTCTGACTGCTAAACACTGGGGAACGATTTGTCCCCAGTGTTTAGCAAAGACATTAGAAAAAATAAGGAGAATTATAGTAATGAATTTTAGTTTTGTACCGAACCAGGGGTTAATGGTAGAGGAAAGACATGTAGCAGAGTTTGATGTAAAGGTGAATAGAATCTTCTATTACATAGAGGAGGACGAGAGTAAAAAGACCCGTATGGAATATGAGTTAGTGGCAAAAACGTCTGATGGGACAGAATTACCTCCCCGTCGGGTAAAAAAGCTTAATAACTTGTCATATTTTACTTTGTGGACAGAGATTATGGATGCCGGATTAGATAAATGGGAAAGGCAGATGCTTTTATTGCGATTACAGACATCTTGTAAGGATGCAAAGCAGGTTAATATGTACCATATAACTTCCAATGGGTATCAGACATTAGAAACTGGTAAAGATGTATTCGTTGCCGGTGATTATACATATATGTCAAATCAGGATGGGATACAGCTTGAAGTTGACGAAAATGTTAGACAAATGAAATGGAAAAACAAGATACGATTGGCAGATAAGAAAAATGCTAATAGAGGCGAAGAAGATTACCTGATGGTATCACCGGGAGCTAGCGAAATCTTATTTACAGCAGTTTTATTATCAGCTATAAAATTCTTATTTATAAAAGCAGGTTTTAATCCGGCAGTGTGCATCAATCTTTATGGAAAAACAGGAAGTTATAAGACCGCTTTAACGCAGGCGATGATGTACATGGAAAATCCTTCGCAGTTTATGTGCAGTTTGGTAAATGACCAAAAGAAGATGGCAGTGAAGAAAGTGCAACAGTGTTATGGATTTCCAATGGTATTGGAAGATTATCACCCTGCGGCAACTGGCTACGATTATAAGCGGCAGATTTCTATGATAGATGCAGTGGTACGTCATATAGAGAGTAATCCTAAAAGTGCAGTTGTGTTTATTACATCAGAATTTCTCGATGGGGTAGAAAGTTTACAGGCAAGAACCCTTCAGATAGAGGCTCAAAATGTAGATTTGAAAACTCTTACTAAAATTCAGCAGGAGCAGACGATGGCAACTATTGTAATGAATTTTTTGGATAAATTATTAGGAAACATGAAAGATGCAATAGAAACCATTCAGACTCAGTATGAGGCTTTAAGCAGGCATGGAGAGCAGTCTATGCGAATTGAGGAAAGTATAGTTTTTCTTAAAATAACAGCTATTTTATATGGAAAATATGTGGACAATAGTGACAAATTAAAACTTAAATCTAAATTAGATAAAGCACTTACACTTCAAAAGGAGAAACAGAAGTTACATTTAGAGCAGCTTAGTATGTCAGAGGAAGACAGGGTCATCAAAGTTGTTTACGAATTAATAAGTGATAAGGAACTATATAAAAAATGTGTTTATAGAGATAAAGCATTATATCGAGGAGACGCCGAGGAGATGTTGATTGGTAATAGAGGGGTATTTCTTAGCAGGAAAGCATTGGTTTATGGACTTAAAAAGCATAATTGTACAGGTATTAGTGTAAATAGGATTATTTTAGCATTATCGAAGATGGAGCTTTTAGATGAAGACCGGGGAGGAACACATACTACAAAAATACAAAATGTGCGGGCATATTGCATTTTATATCATGAGTTGAAAGAACGGTATGAAGAATTAAGAGGTACAGGGGAATAAGACCATTGTAGGTAAAATAAGGAGCGGTAATTATATATTATCCCTCTGAAAGATTCATAGGAGACTATGTACCTTGTGATATATGGTTGCCTATGAATCTTATTATTTATCGAAATCAAGTGTCTGTATAGCTTAAAACGATACAGTCATAAGACAACT